>OBJQ01000398.1_pt1 | contig 34647 bp, 36 predicted proteins | sample 1519921 | NCBI WGS metagenome assembly OBJQ01 (sample SAMN04209244, study PRJEB22552) | human gut metagenome | biome: gut; material: feces | host: Homo sapiens | place: USA: Oklahoma
ACCAGTTCCCCCCGGAGGCCCCCCTCCGCTCTCCGAGGGGGACGATAAGATTTTTTCTTAGCCCTTCGCTCCGTACTGCTCCAGATAAGCTTCCATCTTGGCCTTCATCTCGTCGTCGATGTAGACCTTGCCGTCCACGGGGTTATTGTGGAGGAAGTCGATGACCTCACGCACGGTGACGATGGGGAAGACCTGGATGCCGTAGTCCTCACGCAGCTCGTCCAGGGTGGAGCAGTCACGGGTACCCCGCTCCATGCGGTCCACCGAGACAAACAGGGCCTTCATGTTCACGTTGGCCACGTGCTTAAAGAGCTCAATGGACTCCCGCACAGCAGTGCCGGCGGTGACCACGTCCTCGATGATGGCCACGTTGTCCCCGTCCTGGGGCTTGTAGCCCACCATGGAGCCGCCCTCGCCGTGGTCCTTGGCCTCCTTGCGGTTGAAGCAGTAGGGCAGGTCCCGGTCATAGTTGCGGTACAGGGAGGCGGCGGCGGACACCGCCAGAGGGATGCCCTTGTAGGCGGGGCCAAACAGGCAGGTGATGCCCTCGGGCATGTGCTCCTGGATGCAGGCGGCGTAGTAGTCGCCCAGCTTGGCAGCCTGGGCGCCGGTCTTATAGTTGCCGGTGTTGACAAAGTAGGGGGTCTTGCGGCCGGACTTGGTGGTAAAGTCCCCGAAGGTCAGCACGCCGGAGCGCACCATAAAGGTAATAAATTCTTCCCGATAAGTCATCGTTGTTCCCTCACAGTTCTTTTTTCTATTTGACAGGGCGCAGCGCCCATGAGAAATCATTGTATTATACCACTTAATGCCCCGTCAGACAAGGAATTCTACCCTGTTTTTTCCTCCTTCTCGCCTCTCAGGTTCTCTCCCTTTACGGACCCGCGGCTTCCTGCTATAATGGAATCAAATCCATCTCCATACCCTTTGGGGAGAAAGGAACCGCGGTATGCCGAAAACATTGACCCGTATGTACGCTGCCCTATCCAAAGCCATAGGCTTTCTTCCGTCAGTTCCCCGGAATCTGCTGGTCACTCTTCTGTTTTTGTGCATCGCCTATGTGGTCAGCAGCATCCTGCTGGGCCATACCGGCGCGGAAAATAACTCCGCTCTGGTTTTTGTGCTGGCGGTGGTCTGTATCTCCTCCCTGACCGACGGCTACGCATACGGCATTGCCGCCTCTCTGGTGGGCGGATTTTGTATCAACTACTACTTCATGTTCCCCTACCGGGTCTTCTCCCTGAGCTACGCGGGCTACCCGGTGGCCATGGTGAGCATGGTGGCCATCTCCTCGGTGGTGTGCGCCCTCACCTCCCGAGTAAAGCTCCAGGCCATTGAGGCCATCAAGCGGGAACAGAACACCAAAACGCTCTACGAGCTCAATGCCCGCCTCAACGAGGAGAAAAACGCCATCCAGCTGGAGGCCGACCGGGAGGCCATCCGGGGCAACATCCTGCGTGCGGTGTCCCACGACCTGCGCACCCCCCTCACCGCTATTTCCGGCGCCGCCACTGTATTGCTCTCCGCCGACGAGGTCAAAAACTCGGAGAAAAATCTCTCCCTGGTCCAGGACATCAAAAGCGACGCCGACTCCCTCATTGCCATGGTGGAAAACCTGCTGTCTATTACAAAAATCCGGGACGGCGTGATGCCTCTCAACAAGCAGGAGGAGATGCTGGAGGAGGTGGCCGGCGACGCCCTGCTCACCATCCGCCGCCGCTTCCCCGCCTACCACATCTCCCTGGAGCTGTCGGAGGATATTCTCTATCTCCCCATGGAGCCCATGCTCATCAAACAGGTGATGGTCAACCTGCTGGAAAACGCCATCCGCCATTCCGGCGACCACGACCACATCCGCCTGCACCTGTTCCGCCAGGATGACTGGGCGGTGGTGGAGGTGCGGGACCGGGGAAAGGGCATCTCCCCAGAGGTGCGCCAGGCGGTGCAGTCGGGCCGTCCCCTGTCCGCCCGGCTCTCCGACGACTCGTCCCGGGGAATGGGTATCGGACTTTCTGTGTGTCAAAGCATCATCAAAGCCCACAACGGCTTCTTTGCCGCCGGCAACGACCCGGAGGGCGGAGCAGTCTTCCGTTTTGGCCTGCCACTGGAGGAAACCAACGATGAATGAAAAACGTGTGATCCTCGTCATCGAGGATGAAAAGACTATCAGCAACTTTATCTGCCGCGCCCTCACCGCCAACGACTACAAGGCCATCCCCGCCTTCAGCGGCAAGGAGGGCCTGTCCCTGTTCTTCTCCCACGGCCCTGACCTCATCCTGCTGGATCTGGGTCTGCCCGACATGGACGGCATGGACATTCTGAAGGAGGTCAGCGGCCTGCCTCAGGAGACCCCTGTCATCATCATCTCTGCCCGAGACCGGGAGTCGGAGAAGGTGAAGGCTCTGGACATGGGGGCAGATGACTACATCGTAAAGCCCTTCGGCGTCTCCGAGCTGCTGGCCCGCATCCGCACCACTCTGCGCCGCAGTGACCGGCTCAAGCTGTCCCAGGGCTCCCAGAAGGACGTGTACCATATCAAGGACCTGACGGTGGACATCGCTAAGCACCAGGTGCTGCTGGACGGAGAGGAGATTCACTTCACCCAGAACGAGTTCAAGATCCTGGAGCTTTTGTGCATCCATGCGGGCAAGGTCCTCACCTATGATTTCATTCTGGAGCATGTCTGGGGCCCCTACGGCGGCACCAGCAATCAGATCCTCCGGGTGAACATGGCCAACATCCGCCGCAAGCTCAAGGAGAATCCCTCCGACCCCAAATATGTCCTCACCGAGCTGGGCATCGGCTACCGGATGCTGGAAGATTGACTCTCTTATACACTGCTTTGGGCCCCGGCGCACGCTCTGCGCCGGGGCCCTTTACAACATTTTAACAGCAGAAATTCTTACATTAACGCCGCGTTTATCTCCCGGAGTCTATAATGGACTTTGTTGAACGGGTCCCCTTCCGGCCCGTCAACCGGCTTTACATAGCCAGCGTCTGAGGGTCCCTCACTTCCCTTCAGACGTCCCCCATCCAGGCGTGTGTGCCGGCGGTTTTCTTCTCTCTCCAAAACCCGGCCGGCCAAGTCCTCCACGCCCGGCATCCATCCGCGGCCCTCTTTCCGCCAAAAGAGGGCCGCCTTTTTTTGCAAAAAGCGGCCCTTCGTCTCTGCTAAGGCGGCAGCAGTACCTGGCGCAGCCGGTCCACGGCCCGGCGCTCCAGCCGGGAGATCTGCACCTGGGACACCCCAAGCACCCGGGCGGTGTTGGTCTGGGTGAGCCCCTTGTAGTAGCGCAGCAGCAGCACCTCCCGCTCCCGCTCCGGCAGCTGCTCCAGCGCTCCCCGCAGGGCGATGCGCTCCACCAGCCCCTCCTCCATACCGCCGGCACTGAGCACCCCCTCCAGGGTCAGCCCGCCCTCTCCCGTTTCGGCCTGGAGGGAGACCACCGGGTCGGCGGCGGTCTCGGCGGCAGCGATTTCCTCCGGGGTCAGTCCGGTCGCCTGGGCCAGTTCGGACAGGGCGGGCTCCCGCCCCAGGGTGCTCCACAGCTGGCTGCGCGCCCCCCGGATGAGAGCTCCCTGCTCCTTGAGTCCCCGGCTCACCTTCACCGCCCCGTCATCCCGCAAAAAGCGTCGAATTTCCCCGGCAATCTTGGGCACCGCGTAGGTGGAAAACTGGGTGCCGAAGGCAGGGTCAAAGCCCCGCACCGCCTTCAAAAACCCCAGGCAACCCAGTTGGTACAGGTCGTCCGGCTCTACCCCCCGGCCGTAGTAGCGCCGCACCACCGACCAGATGAGGCCGTTATTTTCCTCCAACACCTGTTCACAGGCCCGGTTGTCCCCTTCCCGGGCGGCCTGCAGCAGTTCCGGTGCGGTGGCCGTGCCGCTCATCGCCCCAGACGGCGGGCGATCTGCCGCCGCATAGTGACGGTGGTCCCCTTCCCTGGGGTGGAGCGCACCCGCAGCGTATCCATAAAGCTCTCCATGATGGTAAAGCCCATGCCGGAGCGCTCCTCGCTGCCGGTAGTGAACAGAGGGGTACGGGCCTGCTCCACGTCGGCGATGCCCACCCCCCAGTCCTTCACCACGATCTCCAGCTCATTGCCCGCCCGGAAGCGCAGCTTCATGACTATTTTCCCCAACCGGTCGGGGTAGGCGTGGACAATGGCGTTGGTCACCGCCTCGCTGACGGCGGTCTTGATGTCGTTGATCTCCTCCAGAGTGGGGTCCAGCTGAGCGGCAAAGCAGGCCGCCGCCGTGCGGGCAAACCCCTCGTTGGCCGAGCGGCTGGAGAACTCCAGGGTCACGTAATTTTCCACCTTCATATGTATCCCCTCTTTCATTGGAAGCGAACGAGCTTGTTCAGGCCCGCGGTATCAAACACTCTCTGCGCCTGCTGAGGGGTATGGACCACCGTCATGGTGCCCTGGATCTGGGCCATGCGGCGGCTGGCCCGCAGCAAAACCGCGATGCCCGAGCTGTCGGTAAAGGTCATGCCCCCCAGGTCCAGGGTCAGGGTGCGGGGCAGAGCCGCGTCGATCTGCCGGTCCAGCTCCTCCATGACCTCCTTGGCTCGGTGGTGATCCAGCTCGCCGGTGACGGCGGCGGTCAGGTGCCGTCCCTCTTCTGTACAGGTCACTGCCATGGTATTCTCTCCTCTCCCCTCCCGCCGGGCGGGGCAAAATCAAAGCGTCCGCGGCCTTTCAGCCGGGACGCTTCCGATTATAGGGCATGTCCCCCGTCACATTCCCCTGTATTCTGTCGCCCCGGGACGGGCAGCGTATTTTTTCCACCGTTTCGGGCAGGCTGTGGAAACAGCGGTTTACAAATTTCGCTCCGGGCGGTATGATGAAAAGGAATCCGCCGCCCCCGCGGCCCCGGGAGGTCCTACCGTGTCCAAACAGATCCATCTCACCTCCGGCCCCATCACCAGCCAGCTCATCCGGCTGTGTCTGCCTCTGCTGGCGGCCAATGTGCTCCAGCAGCTGTACAACATCATCAACTCCCTCATCGTGCGCCACTACATCGGCGGCGACGCCTTTGCGGCTCTTGGTGTGGCCGAGAGCGTGATGAACCTGTTCATCTATGTCATTACCGGAGCCTGCATGGGCGCATCCGTGCTGGTGGCCCGGTTCTTCGGGGAGCGCAACTTTCCCCGCCTGCGCCGGCAGCTGTTTGTCTCCGGCGTGCTCATTGGCGGCACCACCCTGGTGGCCGTCACCCTGACCCAGCTGTTCCTGCCCCAGCTGCTCCGGCTCATTTCCACCCCGGATGAGCTGATGGCGGACACCACCGCCTATCTGCGGGTCATTCTGGTGGGCATGCTCTTTACCTTCGCCTATAACTACCTTGCCTCCACCCTGCGGGCCATCGGCAACACCAAGGCGGCCCTGTACTTCCTCTTGGCCTCCCTGGGGTACAATCTCCTTGCCGCCTGGATCCTGGTGGCCCAAATGAAGCTGGGCATTGTAGGCACTGCCCTGGCCACCTCCAGCGCCCAGCTGCTCTCCGCCCTGCTGTGCCTTGCCTACATGCGCAAAAAGCTCTCCTTCCTGCGCATCCGAAAAACGGACATGCAGCTGGAGCCCATGCTCATGCGGCTGACCACCAGCTATGCCGCGGTGGCCGCCCTCCAGCAGTCCAGCCTGTACCTGGGCAAGCTGATGATCCAGAGCGCGGTCAACGGCATCAGTACCGACGCCATTTCCGCCTTTACCGCCACCACCCGGGTGGAAAACTTCACCCAGGCCTTCGGTATCAGCGCCTGTGAGGCCATCGCCATTTTTGTGGCCCAGAACCAGGGAGCCAAGCAGTACCGACGGGCCAACCGGGGATTTCTCCAGGGCTTTGCCATCACTACCGCCATCGGTCTTGGCTTCTCCCTGTTGCTGGGCTTCTTTGCCCAGCCCATGGTGTCCCTGTTTTTGGGGGACGACCTGCAGAGCATCCCCCTGGGCGTCTCCTATCTCCAGCTTATGGCCTGGTTCTACTTCCTCTCCTTCATCGGCCACTCCTATGTGGGCCACTACCGCGGCATCGGCCGCATGAACATCACCTTCTTCGGCACCACCTTACAGATCGTGGTGCGGGTGATCGGCACCTATCTGCTGGTAGGCGCTATGGGATTGGACGCGGTGGCCCTGTCCACCGGCCTTGGCTGGGTGGTCATTGTCCTCTTCCACTCCACCGTTTACCTGCTGGAGCGGCGAGGCATCGGCTATCACCTGTCCAGCGAGGACGGTCCTCCTCCCAAACAGGCATAAAAAATCGGCGAACCAAACTTGGTTCGCCGATTTTTTATTCTGTTTATTAAGAATGTTCTTCTGGTTTCACCCAGAAGCGAAACGCAGTTTCGCGCCAAAGTTCTTTTGCCTACTTTTCTTTCAAGAAAAGTAGGTTAAGAAAGCGAAAAAGAGCCGCGCACCAGGACCTTCACCGTGCTGTCGCCGGCGGTGATGTAGTGGTCGGTCATGGTGGCCATGTACAGGTGATTCTGTACCAGGGCGCCGCCGTGATTGAGGTTCTCCCCGGTGGTGGTATCCACCAGAGCGGGATTCACCGCCGCGCCGGCCGTGGCGCTGCCCACTCGGAGCATAACCTCCGCTCCCAGGCCCAAATTCATCCGCTGGCCCGCAGACAGGGTGACCACCTGGTAGGAGGCGCTGCCGCCAGTGCCCGACTGGCCCGCCAGCTGCTCAAACTGGGTAGTCAGCTCCTGCGCCTTGGCGTCTGCCTTGTCCTGGGTGGACTTCACCAAATCCGGGAGCACCGTCTGGGTGAGATAGCTCAGGGTGACCAGGGGGTCGTTCTGGTCTCCGGCCGCCAGCGCTCCCGCTCCTGCCGCCAGACAGGTGCCGGCCAGACAGAAGGCAGCCAGGCGGATCTTCCAGGTTCCCATCTTTTTCATTCTGATGTACTCCTTTTATCGTCGCGTTTCCTATGTAAACCGCCCGCAGGCGGTTTCCCTCCCGGTCTACACCATGGTCTCCGGATGGAGTCCAAAGCTGACCGCGATGGCGTTATCTACCTTTTTCATCGCCTTCTCATCCACCTTCCCCATGTGCTCCCGCAGACGGCGCTTATCCAGGGTGCGGATCTGCTCCAGCAGGACGATGGAGTCCTTGGGCAATCCGCAGCTGAGGGCGGAGAGAGGGATATGGGTGGGCAGCTTGGCCTTCCCGGTCTGGGAGGTAATGGCCGCAGCGATGACAGTGGGGCTGTGGCGGTTTCCGGTGTCGTTCTGCACGATGAGCACCGGACGCACGCCGCCCTGCTCACTGCCCACCACCGGGCTGAGATCGGCGTAAAAAATGTCGCCTCGTTTCACACTGTTGTCCACGTACATTCACACTCCGCTGGAAAATAGTACGCGTTACAGGGCCTTCCCGGTCCTTTATGTAACGCTGTACTATGATTCTCCCACGGGGCAGAGGGGATTATACGTCGCTGGGGTCAGAAAATTTTCGCCTCCGCGCCTTCCCTGCCGCAGGCGGACAGCCTGCCGCTCCACACCATCCTATGCCGCCCAAGGGCGGCTGGGCACTCAGGGCAGATAGATCCTGGGAACGCGGGGATTGAGGTCGCAGAGAAGCTCGTAGACAATGGTGCCCGTCAAGTCGGCCGCTTTTTCAGTCAGTTCCGGGCCGTAGACCAGCGCGATGTCGCCCGGCTTCACGTCGGGCAGATCGGTGACGTCCACCATACACATATCCATGCACACCCGGCCCACAATGGGACAGGGAACGCCGTGGATTTCCATAACCATGCGGTTGGACAGGCTGCGGGGATAGCCGTCGCCGTAGCCGATGGGCACCACCGCCAGCTTGGAATCCCGCTTCAAAACGGCAGTTCTGCCGTAGCTGACACAGGTACCGGCAGGCAGCTCTCGCACAGCGGCGATGCGGCTTTTCACCGTCATCACCGGGCGCAAACCCGGGCCGTCCAGCCCCTCCATCTCAGGAGCGGGATAGTAACCGTACAGGGCAATACCGGGGCGCACCATGTCCATATGGGTACAGGGATAGTTTAGCACAGCCCCGCTGGCCCCGCAATGGCAAATTTGAAAGGTAACCCCAATCTTTTCCAAGGTCTGCTTAGCATCCAGAAACTTGGTGAGCTGCCCCATGGTGTACTCCTCGCTGCTGTCGGCGTCGGCAAAATGGGTGAACATTCCCTCCGCCTTCAGGCCGGGCAGCGCGCACAGCCAGGCGATTTCCTGGGCGGTCTGTTCCCCTTGCCAAAGGAAACCCAGGCGGCTCATGCCGGTGTCCAGCTTCACATGGATGGTGAGCGTCTTTCCCGCCGCCACTGCTGCATCCGAGAGAGCCTGTCCGGTGGCCAGGTCCCCCACCGCCTGGGTCACCTGATACTCCAGCAGCATGGGGGCCAGTTCCACAGGAGTGTTGCCAAGGCACAGGATGGGCAGGGTGATCCCCGCCTGGCGCAGCTCCCTGGCCTCGTCCACACAGGCCACCGCCAGCATGTCGGCCCCCAGCTGCTCCAGCTTTTGGGCCACCTGCACCGCCCCATGGCCATAGGCGTTGGCCTTGCACACGCCCAAAAACCGGCAGCCCGCAGGCAGCATGGCGCGCAGAGCCCGGTAGTTATGTTCCAGGGCGGACAGGTCGATCTCCGCCCAGGTTCTCATCTTTGTGGTGTCCATCTTTGATTCCTTCTTTATGTCTTTGTAAATTCCGTGATCTCACAGGTAATGACCCGCCGTCCGTCCTGACTGATCTCCCCACCGGTGAGGGCGTGGGTCTGGGTGTCAAACCACAAGGTCACCTCACGCCCGGTGCCGGCATCCTCCTCCGGGTCGGCGCAGTGTACCTCCAGCACCCCGTCAGCCAGCGTACAACGGTCGATATACTGGGTGCGGGCGGCCTCCACCAGGGTGGGCAGAGCGCTCACCGGGGACAGGCTCTCCCCGTCCAGAAATCCGGTCTCCAGGCTCAGGTCCTCATATTCCAGAGTACCCTTGTCCCCATCCATACGGGCGGTGACCCCGGCGAGCATCCCCGGCTCCCGGATGACCACGGTGGTCTCCTCCCCGTCGCTGGTGACAGACAGGGTAAAGTCATAGACCCGCTGGCCGTAGTCTGCGTTCACCTGAGCCTGGAGAGAGTAACCGGTCATGGCCATATACTCCCCGCGAATGGCTACCGCCAGGGCCTCCGCCCCGGTCTCACCCTCTTGCCCGCCGCCGCAGCCTGTCAGCAGCAGGAGCATCATTGGTAGGAAAAGCAGCCGTTTTTTCACGCTGTTCCCTCCAAAATGGTTGATTCAGATTTCTGTCTGAGAGCACTCCAGCAGCACCTGGGGAATGGTGTCCAGCAGGTCGCTGGGGAGCATGGCATACTCCCCAAACTTCTGGGCGCACTTGTCCCCCGCCTTTCCGTGGAACCACACCGCCCAGGCAGCCAGCTCCGAGAGGTCCGTGTACTGCCCTACCAAATGCTTCTGCCCCCACAGGGCGGTGATCATACCGGACAGCACATCTCCCGAGCCCCCTTTTGCCATGCCCGGGTTGCCGGTCCCGCAGATCCAGCACTGGCCGGAAGGGGCGGCGGTCACCGTTCCGTGGCCTTTCAGTACCACGGTACAGTGATGCGCTTTGGCAAAGGAGCGGGCAGCGCTCAGCCGGTCCGTCACCGGCAGAGAAGTACCGGTGAGCCGTGCATACTCCCCAGCGTGGGGGGTGAGGACGGTGGGGGCGGAGCGTTTGTCCAGAATATCTATATGCCCACACAGGGCATTTATGCCATCGGCGTCCAGCACCACAGGGATGTCCAGGTCCTCCAGCAGGGCGCGCACCAGCTTCTCGGTCTTGGGGTGGCGGCCCAGGCCGGGGCCGATGAGCGCCATGTCGCAGCCCCTTGCCTTCTCCAGAATTTCTTCGTACTTCTCCGGCAGAGGGAAGGGCATGGCCTCGTCACATTTGACGGCCAGGATGGGGTAGATCTCCCGGGGCACACCCAAAAAGACCAGTCCCGCTCCCGTGCGCAGGGCTGCCCGGGCGGCCAGGTTGGGCGCGCCGGTGTAGCCCTCGCTGCCCGCCAAAAGAAACAGCTTGCCAAAGTCCCCCTTGTGGCCGTCCACCGGGCGGCGGGGAAGATTGCGGCACACGTCGCCGGGCATGGCCCAGCTTTGCTCCGGAGCGCGCCAAATCTGACGGTTGAGCAGCTCCCAAGGGATGCCAATATCAACAGCCTGAACCTCTCCGGCCCGGCCCGCGCCGGCGTCCAGATAGAGGCCAGGCTTGGCACAGGTGAAGGTGACGGTCACCTTGGCCTGGACCGCGTCCCCCAGAATTTCTCCTGTGTCCCCGTGTACCCCGGAGGGCAGGTCGCAGGAGACCACCGGGGTGTGCATCCGGTTGAGCCACTGCACCAGAGTCAAAAATTCCCCCGCCAGTGGGCGCTGAAGCCCCACCCCGAACAGGGCGTCCACAAAGCAGTCGCAGGTGGACATCCAGACGGTGGTGCGCTGGTCATTGAGATCCAGGGATTCCAGCTCGCCACCGGCCTCTCTCAACTTTTCCTCCATGGCCCGCTCGTCCTGCGTCATCTTTGCCCGGTCTCCCACCAGAAAGGTGCGGACCCGGTATCCTGCCTCCAGCAAGATCCGGGCAGCGGCCACGCCGTCTCCTCCGTTGTTGCCCGGTCCGCAGAAAATACCGATGCGCTGGGTAGGATCGGTGTTTTTGGACTCCACAATAGAGCGCAGCTCTTTCATCTCTCGCTGCTCCTCCGCCGTGGGCTCCTCCCCTGTTTTCACCATAAAGCACACGGAGGTGGCCTCTCCCAGGACACCCTTTTTTCTTTCAGGCCGTTTGACCTCTCCAACCAGATTCATCACCGTCTGGGCTACCGCCTGGGCGGCGTTCTCCATCAGCTCCAGGGATGGAATGCCCCGCTCCTCAATGGCAATGCGGTCCAGTTCCTTCATCTGTGCCGTGCTGGCCAGAATCTCCATGCTACCGCGCTCCTTTCTCCCGGGACGTTTTTGCACATTGTACCACGTTTCTGTGGATAAAAAAAGTGGGACGCCCTGGGCGTCCCACAAAATATTTACTTCAAAAATCCGTTGACGATCTGCTCCTCGGCTTCCTTCTCGGTGAGTCCCAGGGTCATCAGCTTGATGAGCTGCTCACCGGCGATCTTGCCGATGGCGGCCTCGTGGATGAGCTCGGCGTCCACACAGTTGGCGGTCACCTCGGGGATGGCGGCCACCACGCCGTTGTCCATGATGATGGCGTCGCACTCGGAGTGGCCGTGGCACTTGGCGTTGCCGTTGATGCGGGCCAGGAACACCTGCTTGGAGTCCTCCCGGGCCACGGAGCGGGAGATGACGTTGGTGTGGCAGTCTTCACCGTTCAGGTCCACGGTAAAGTCGGACTTGGCCAGCTGCTTGCCGTGGGTCATTACCTTCTCCTTGATGATCAGCGTGGAGCGGGGACCCAGGGTGGCCTTGGTGGTGCGGACGGTGGAGTCCACGCCCTTGATCTGGGTGGTCTCCATCTCCATGTAGCTGCCCTCGTCCATCTCCACCACGGTGGTGGGGTTCATGATGTTCTCGCCCATGCCGTCGCCCTCGCCGTAGTGGCGCTCCACGTAGCGCACCCGGGCGTTCTTGCCCACGTAGAAGGTGTGGATGCCGGAGTGCTCGGAGTTCTGCACGCCGCAGTTGTGGATGCCGCAGCCGGCCACGATGGTAACGTCGCAGTCCTCGCCGATGAAGAAGTCATTATACACCGTCTCCTGCAGGCCGCTCTGGCTGAGCACCACGGGGATGTGCACGCTCTCGTTCTTGGTGCCGGGCTTAATGATGATGTCGATGCCGTCCTTGTCCTCTTTGGAGACGATATCGATGTTGGCGGTGGTGTTTCGGGCGGCCTTCTGGCCGTTGGCCCGGATATTGTAGGCCCCTTCGGGCACTTCGTGCAGATCAGCTACCTGCTCCAGCAGGCTCTTTTGAATTGCGTCCATAACTTGTCCCTCCTCAGCCTTTGCTCACTTTACCTTGTCGCTCAGGGCGCTGCACACGCCGGGGGCAGCCCCCAGCAGCTCGGGCAGGATCTCGTCCCGGGTGCCCTGGGAACGCACCTGGCCGTCGGCCAGCACAATGATGCGGTCGGCAATGTTCAGGATGCGCTCCTGGTGGGAGATGATGAGAATGGAGCCGTTGATCTTCTCATGCAGGTGCTCAAAGACCTGGATGAGGTTGGAGAAGGACCACAGGTCGATGCCCGCCTCCGGCTCGTCAAAGACGGACAGCTTGGTGCCCCGGGCCATGATCATGGCGATCTCAATGCGCTTGAGCTCGCCGCCGGACAGGGAGCCGTCCACCTCACGGTCAATGTAGTCCTTGGCGCACAGGCCCACCTCGGAGAGGTAGTTGCAGGCCTCAGGCACGCCGATATTCTTGCCGCTGGCCAGGGTGATGAGGTCCTTTACCGTCAGGCCCTTGAAGCGCACCGGCTGCTGGAAGGCAAAGCTGATGCCCCGCTGGGCCCGCTGGGTAATGTCCAGGTCGGTGATGTCCTCCCCGTCCAGCAGGATGCGGCCGGCGGTGGGCTTATAGATGCCGGCGATGATCTTAGCCATGGTGGACTTACCGCCCCCGTTGGGGCCGGTGATGGCCACAAAGCGCTCGTCGATGGTCAAATTGATATCCCGCAGGATGCCCTTGTTGTCGCCGTCCTGCTCGACGTCATAGCTGATGTGCTGTAACTCTAGCATGGGGTTGTCCCTCCGTTATCCTCTTCCGGCCCCACAGCCGGTGTTGTACATTCAGTTTGCCCGCCGGGGGAGATCCTTAGCAGGCAGTCTTTTTATTTTACCACTCTCCCGGTGGTTTGTCTATTGATTCCAGGGGCTGATCCCCTCTTTTTACGCTTTTTTCAACCGCGGGGGGCTGTTTCCCTTGGAGTGGTTTCTATTATATCCCTAAAAACCTACCTTGTAAATAGGTTTTTAAGATTTTGTTTTTCCAAGCTCTACTCCGGGAAAGGGGGTTGCTTTTTCCCTTTTTTTGTGATATAAAAGTCCATAGTCGAAATGCGAAGAACGGGAAAATAGGGTGTTTTCTTCTGTCAGAGAGGGCGGGTCACCGGCTGAAAGCCTGCCTGGGAAGCTTCCCCTTGGTTCGCCCGGGAGCGGCCCCCGAGAGGGGGACGGTGGTTCCGCCGTTACGGGAAATGAAGTGCGTGTCCAAGGACGCGAATGCGGGTGGTACCGCGGAAGGGTTGCCTTTCGTCCCAATTGATTGGGATGAAAGGCTTTTTTGTTTTCTTTTTCGGAGGCACACAATGTTTACGCGACGGATCTGTTCCCTGTTTGCATGCTCTGCAGTGGCCCTGCTGCTCCTGGTTTTCTGCACCGGCGACAGCGCCCTCTCCGGCAACGGTCAGGCCCTGCCCATCCTCATGTACCACGATGTGGTAGAGGACGGTCAGCCCTATAACACCTGGACGGTGACGGCGGGGCGGTTTCGGCAGGACCTGCAGTGGCTGAAGGACCACGGCTATGCCTGCGTGCTCCCCCGGGAGCTGGCAAGGGGCCACCTTCCCAGAGGAAAGGCGGTGCTCATTACCTTCGATGACGGCTACGAGAGCAACTACCGCCTGGCCTTTCCCATATTAAAGGAGTTTGGAGACAAGGCGGCCATCGCCCTGGTTACCAAATCGGTGGACCAGGGGGAGCCCGGATTTCTCACCTGGGACATGTGCCGGGAGATGGAGGCGTCGGGTCTGGTGGAGTTTGGCTCCCACACCTATGATCTGCACCACGACCAGCCCCGTGGCATCCGGCGTGCGCCGGGCGAGACCCGGGAGGCCTATGACCAGCGAGTGCTCCCTGACCTGGAGTCCAGTGTGGATCTGATCCAGAAGAATCTGAACACAAAGGTTCTCTACTTCGCCTACCCCTACGGCCAAAAGGAGCCATGGTCCAGCGACTTTCTCCAAAAGCGTTTTGCTATGACGGTGACCACTAAATATGGCCGGGCCAATCTCTCCGGCGGACGGTACGACCTGCCCCGGTACACCATCAGCATGGAGGAATCGGTGGCCCACCATCTGGGCGGAACGCCCTGAGATCGTTTTCTCTGTGGAACGGCGCTTTGCCGTCCCCATTTCATCCAAAAAAGGAGTTATGAACCATGAAAGAACAGTTAGCCAACATTCGCGCCCAGGCGCTTGCCGCCTTTGAGGGCGCCCAGTCCACTGCCGAGCTGGACAGCCTGCGCGTCCAGTACCTGGGCAAGAAGGGCGAGCTCACCGCGGTGCTGAAGATGATGGGCAAGCTCTCCGCCGAGGAGCGCCCCGCCATGGGCCAGCTGGCCAACGAGGTCCGCGCCGCCCTGGAGCAGGCTCTGGAGGCCAAGGGCAAGGAGCTGGAAGCCAAGGCCCTGGAGGACCGTCTGAAGGCCGAGGCCCTGGACGTCACCGTCCCCGGCAAGGCCGTCAAGGAGGGCCACCGCCACCCCATGTATATCGCTCTGGATGAGATCAAGGAGATCTTCATCGGCATGGGCTTCACCGTGCTGGACGGCCCCGAGGTGGAGCTGGCTGAGCTCAACTTCGACCGCCTCAACGCCGAGGAGGGCCACCCCTCCCGTGACTGGTCCGACACCTTCTACTTTGACGAGGACAGCCGGGTGATGCTCCGCTCCCAGACCTCCCCCATGCAGGTCCGGGCCATGGACACCATGCAGCTGCCCATCCGCATCATCGCCCCCGGCCGCGTCTACCGTAAGGACGAGGTGGACGCCACCCACTCCCCCATGTTCCACCAGGTGGAGGGCATGGTCATCGACAAGAACGTCACCATGGCCGACCTGAAGGGCACCCTGAACACCGTGGTAGAGAAGCTCTACGGCGAGGGCACCAAGACCCGTTTCCGTCCCCACCACTTCCCCTTCACCGAGCCCTCCTGCGAGATGGACGTACAGTGCCACAAGTGCGGCGGCGTGGGCTGCCCCACCTGTAAGGGCGAGGGCTGGATCGAGCTGCTGGGCGCGGGTATGATCCATCCCCGGGTGCTGGAGATGAGCGGCATCGACCCCAACGAGTACTCTGGCTGGGCTTTCGGCATCGGCCTGGAGCGTACCGCTATGCGCCGCTTCAAAATCGCCGACCTGCGTCTCATCTTCGAGAACGACGTACGGTTCCTGGAGCAGTTCTGAGTTTGCGATCTGCTGCCAGCGGGCGCATAGAATGCGCCTCCACAAAACAAAACAAGGGAGTTTTCATATATGAATTTATCGCGTAAGTGGCTCAGCGAGTTCGTCCCCGTTGAGGCCAATGATAAGGAATTTGCCGAGGCCATGACTCTGTCTGGCTCCAAGGTGGAGGTCACCTACGATCTGGGCGCTGAGATTTCCAACGTGCTGGTGGGCCGCGTGCTGGAGATGGCCCGCCACGAGAACAGCGACCACATGTGGGTCTGCCAGATCGACGTGGGCCAGGCAGAGCCTGTCCAGATCGTCACCGGCGCCTGGAACGTCCATGTGGGCGATCTGGTGCCTGTTGCCATGCACAAGTCCACCCTCCCCGGCGGCAAGAAGATCGAGAAGGGCAAGCTGCGCGGCGTGGTGTCCAACGGCATGCTGTGCGGTCTCAGCGAGCTGGGCCTGGACGAGCGTGACTTCCCCTACGCCGTCATTACCCCTGCCGCCATTCTGGGCGACTACAAGCCTCTGGACAAGGAGAAGCCCTCTATCCCCGCTGACATTCAGCCCGGCCACAAGATCTACGGCCCTGTGGTGGCCGCCAAGGTGGCCGCCATCGCTGTCACCGGCTACTCCGCCTATGAGGTGACTCTGGACACCGGCGACGGCTCCTGCACTGCTTCCACCACCTGCCCCAACCTTCACGATGGGGACCTGGTGGCCTACAACACCAAGGCCAATGCCATCTGCACTTTGGAGGACCTCCACGCCCAGCAGGCCGAGTTCCCTCACTGCATCCCCGACGGCATCTTTATCCTCAACGAGGACTGCAAGCCCGGCGACGACCTCAAGCCCGTCATCGGTGCGGACGACCACGTGGTGGAGTTTGAGATCACCCCCAACCGCCCTGACTGTCTCTCCGTGATCGGTCTGGCCCGTGAGGCCGCCGCCACCTTCAACGCCCCCCTCACCCTCCACGATCCCGTGGTTAAGGGCGGCGCGGACGGCAATCTGATGGAGCTACTGGACGTGGAGACCCCCGCTTCCGACCTGTGCCAGCGCTACACCGCCCGGATGGTGCGCAACGTAAAGATCGCCCCCTCCCCCAAGTGGATGCGGGAGCGTCTGCGCTCCATGGGTGTGCGTCCCATCAACAACATCGTGGACATTACCAACTACGTCATGCTGGAGTACGGCCAGCCCATGCACGCCTTTGACTACCGCTATGTGAAGGGCGGCAAGATCATTGTGCGCCGGGCCAAGGAGGGCGAGGAGCTCACCACCCTGGACGGCCAGGTGCGCAAGCTCACCGCCAATCACCTGGTCATCGCCGACGAGACCCGGGCCGTAGGCCTGGCGGGCATCATGGGCGGCGAGAACAGCGAGATCGTCTCCGACACCGTGGACGTGGTCTTCGAGTCTGCCTGCTTCGACGGCACCTGCATCCGCAAGGGCGCCCTGGCTCTGGGCATGCGTACCGAGGCTTCCGCCAAGTTTGAGAAGGGCCTGGACCCCCTGAACACCCTGCCCGCTGTCAACCGCGCCTGCGAGCTGGTGGAGATGCTGGGGGCCGGCGAGGTGCTGGACGGCACCATCGACATTCTCAACTACGTGCCCCAGCCCCGCGTTCTCAAGCTGGAGCCTGAGAAGATCAACGCCCTGCTGGGCACCGACATCGGTGAGGCCGAGATGGTCTCCATCCTCAAGAAGCTGGACTTCCAGGTGGAGGGCGATCAGGTGACCGTGCCCTCCTGGCGCGGCGACGTCATCGGCATGGCCGACCTGGCGGAAGAGGTGGCCCGTTTCCACGGCTACAACAACATTCCCACCACCCTCATGCGCGGTCAGACCACCCTGGGCGGCTTCTCCGAGGAGGAGAAGCTGGAGCGTCAGCTGGGCTCTGTGTGCCGCTCCATGGGCTTTGATGAGATCATCACCTACTCCTTCATTTCCCCCACCTGCTACGATAAGATCCGCTGGGCCGCCGACGATGCCCGCCGGGAGTCCTTCAAGATCCTCAACCCCCTGGGCGAGGACACCTCCATCATGCGTACCACCGTCCTGCCCTCCATGCTGGAGATCCTGACCCGGAACTACAACTACCGCAATCAGAACGTGCGCCTCTACGAGGTGGGACGCATCTACCTGCCCGGCGGCGAGGACGGCCTGGCCGTGGAGAACAAGATCCTGTCCATGGGTGCCTACGGCGAGGATATGGACTTCTACACCCTGAAGGGCTGCGTGGAGGCCATTCTGAAGGACCTGCGGGCCTCCGACGTCCGCTTTGTGGTGCCCAGTGAGACCAATCCCTCCTATCATCCCGGCCGTGTGGCGGATGTCTACGTGGGTGATCGCCGCATCGGCGTAATGGGGCAGGTCCACCCCCTGGTGGCTCAGAACTACGGCGTGGACGCTCAGTTCTACTGCGCCGAGCTGGAGCTCAAGGAACTGATGGCCGCCAAGGGCGCCGATCCCGAGTACGTCCCCCTGCCCAAGTTCCCCGCCGTCACCCGTGACATCGCCGTGGTGTGCGACGAGGCCGTCACGGTGGGCGCGCTGGAGGACTGCATCCGCAAGGGCGCCAAGGGTCTGCTGAAGGACTGCAAGCTCTTCGACATCTACCGCGGCAAGGGCGTGGACGAGGGCAAGAAGTCCGTAGCCTTCAGCCTGGTGCTCCGCGCCGACGACCGTTCTCTCACTAGTGAAGAGGCTGACGAAGACGTGAAGAGCATCCTGGCTGCCCTGGAGAAGGACCTGGGTGCCATCCTCCGCTAACCCCGCTTTCTTGAAAGAAAGCTTGGCAAAGAACTTTGTGCGAAACTTCGTTTCGCCTCTGCGCCCGTAGGGTAGTCGGGTAGGAAAATCCCCGTTCTCCTCGCCTGATACACCAACCAAAAATATAAATCCCGGCCAGACGTTTGTCCGGCCGGGATTTTTCTTGCCTCTTTTTCACCGATGCCGCCAAACCAGCATAGTCTGAGGCAGATTTGGAAAGGACGGCGATGATTCTATGGCGGATGAAAAACACATCCAGTATTTTCTGGGGGCCAACTCCCCCTCCGGCTTTTACTCCCTCTACGACCACCTGCTGCCCCCCGAGCGGGCCAGCCGGTTCTACATCCTGAAAGGCGGCCCTGGCTGCGGCAAGTCCACTCTCATGCGCAAGGTGGCCCGCCGGGCCGAGGAGGCGGGCGAAACGGTGGAGTACACTCTCTGCTCCGGCGATCCCGACTCCCTGGACGCCATTCTCCTGCCCCGGCTGGGGGTAGCGATCGTCGACGGCACCGCTCCCCACGTGGTCGAGCCCAAATATCCCGGTGCGGTGGAGGAGTACGTCAACCTGGGTCGTGCCTATCAGAGAGAAGGGTTGCAGGAGGTGAAGGGAGAGCTCATGTCCTGCATGACAGGCTACAAGGCCTGCTACCAGCGGGCCTATCGGTGTCTGGGTGCGGCGGCAGCCATCCAGGAGGATTTGAGGGCCACCCTTACCACCCCCGCCCTGGAGGAGCGGCTGGCCAAACGGGCCAAAGGGATTCTCAGCCGGGAGCTGAAAGCTCGTCCCGCGCTGCCCGGACAGGTAAAGCAACGCTTTCTGGGCGCAGTCACCCACAAGGGGGTTATCACGCTCTACGACACAGCCCTCATTCAGTGTCCCAAGGTCTATGAGCTCCATGACCGCTGCGGCCTAGCCCATGGGCTGCTTACCCATCTGCTCTCCGGCGCGGTGGCCAAGGGCTATGATGTGGTGGCCTGCCCCGATCCCATGGCCCCCCAGCGTCTGGCCCATCTGCTCATTCCCCAGGCCGGGCTGGCCTTCCTCTCCGTCACCCCCGGTCAGTCTCCGGCGGAAAAACCCTGGCGGCGGGTACGCATCGAGACCGGCGTGGGCGGCGACCTGATGCGCCGCAGCCGCCCCCGCATCCGCTTTGCCCAGAAGGTGGGGGAGGCTCTCATGGAGGAGGCCGTGGCCTCCCTGGCCCAGGCCAAGGCCATGCACGACGACCTGGAGGCCATCTACCACCCCTACGTGGACTTCTCCCTGGTAGACCGCACCGCCCAGGAGCTGGCCCAGACCATTCTGAAGAAATAAAAATAGCCCCGCCCTGAGACCAATCTCACGGCGGGGCTGCGTTTCTTCGTTACTCTTTGGACAGATCCCGGAAGGCCAGGTTCAGATCCACGTTGCCCTGGATGCCCGGTACCGTTCCGGTGTGGGTATACTGCCACATCTCAAAGTCATAGTAAAAGTCGGGCTTTTCATCGTACTCCGCCAGCCAGAAGGAGAATTCGTCCAGCTGGTCCAGTTGGTAGTACAGGTATCCCTGCTCCTGGTTGAAGTAGACCATGGGGGTATACCCTCCTGCCCGCACCAGCTCGCAGAAGGTCTTGGCGCACTCGGTCATGCGCTCCCCCTCGATCTCGTCCGTACGTGCCTGCTGTCCGTCAATAAACTCCCAGTCAAAGACCACCGGATAGGTCACCGGGTAGTTGCGGATGGCCTCCAGCACGTAGTCGGCCTCCTCCTCTGCCTCCCGCACTGTGGTAGCCTGAGAGAAGAAGTATACGCCCACATCCAGTCCTGCCTTCAGGGCGCCTTCCATATTCTTCTGGAAGTTGGTGTCAGGCTGAATCGCTCCCTGGGAGTAGCCCCGGTAGCCCACCCGGATGATGGCAAAGTCCACCCCGGCGTCAGCCACCGCCTGCCAGTCGATCTCCCCCTGATAGACGGATACGTCCACACCCTGGAGGGCGTCGGGATAAGAAATCCACCCGTTTTCTCCCCGCACAAAGGCCTGGGGGATATAGGTGTTGCGCTCCACCCCATCCAGGGCGGTCATCTCCATATTGCGGTAATAAAAGGTATCCGGCTGCTGGCTCTGCCAGAACCAGTAGCCTCCGGCGCAGGCCACCGCCAGTACCAGCAACCCGAACAGCGCCTTTCCGATGCCGGTCTGCAGCAGCGGCCGTTTTTCGCTCCGCTTTCCAGCTCCTGCCTTGCCCATTCTGATAAGCCTCCTATATTCGGCCCGGAGGCCAATACGTAAAATTCTCCACCCTCTCCCCCGGTTTTGGGGAAAGGGCGGAGAATATTGTACCAGTTTTCGGTTCAAAAGGCAAGCTTTCTGCCCATTATCCCACCACGCGCTTGGCGATATCCACACTCTCCTTGGCATCTCGTGCATAGAAGTCCGCGGAGATCTCCTTGGCGTACTCGGGGGTGAGCACCGCGCCGCCCACCATGATTTTGCAGGGCAGCCCCGCGTCATGGAGCTGGGCAATGGTCTGGGCCATGCTCTTGAGTGTTGTGGTCATCAGGGCGGACAGGCCCACCAGGGGGGCCTCATACTTCCGGGCGGCTTCCACCACGGCGGCAGGGTCCACGTCCCGGCCAAGGTCGATGACGGTGTAGCCGTAGTTTTCCAGCAGCACCTTGACGATGTTCTTGCCGATGTCGTGGATGTCCCCCTTCACGGTGGCCAGCACCACGTTGCCGCGGCTCACATTGCCCCCCTCGCCGGTGGACAGCTTTTCCCGAATGACCTCAAAGGCGGCCTGGGCAGCGCCGGCCGACTGGATGAGCTGGGGCAGGAAAACCTTGTTCTGTTCAAAGTCGGCTCCCACCTGATCGAGCGCCGGGATAAGCACGTTATCCACAATGTCCATGGGAGCGGTGGTCTCCAGCAGAGCGCGGGTAGCCTGACCCGCCTCTCCCTTGAGTCCCGCGATGACCAGGTCCTTGAGAGACCGTCCCGTGGACTGGGGAGCCGCCGGGGCACTCCCAGCGGTGATGGAGGTGGACACGGAGGCATTGGCGTAGGCGGCAATAAACTCCCGGGCATCGGTATCCACGTTGGTGAGCAGGTGGAAGCACCGCACCGCTGCCATCATGGCGTCCACATTGGGGTTGATGATGGGCAGATCCAGCCCGGCAGACATGGCCATGGTGAGGAAGTTCTGGTTCACCAGAGGCCGGGCGGGGAGACCAAAGGAGATGTTGGACACGCCCAACACCGTCTTCAGACCCAGCTCCGTTTTCACCCGATGAAGGGCCTCCAGAGTCTGGGAAGCCGCTGCCTGCTCGGCAGAGACCGTGAGGGTGAGGCAGTCGATATACACGTCCTCTCTCCGGATGCCAAGGGCCATAGCCCGCTCCAGAATGCGTTTGGCCACCTCAAAGCGGGCCTGGGCGGTCTTGGGGATGCCGTTCTCATCCAGAGTGAGGCCCACCACCGCCGCGCCGTACTTCTTCACCAGGGGCAGGATGGTCTCCAGAGAGGCGCTCTCTCCGTTCACCGAGTTGACGATGGCCTTGCCGCAGTAGACCCGCAGGGCCTGCTCCAGCACCTTGGGGTCCGTGGAATCCAGCTGGAGAGGAGCGTCGGTGACTCCCTGGAGAGCCTTGACGGTGCGCACCATCATGTCCGCCTCGTCGATCTCCGGCAGGCCCACGTTCACATCCAGAATGTCGGCTCCCGCCTCGGTCTGAGCCAGAGCCTGACCCAGCATATAGTCCACATCGCCCCGCCGGAGGGCCTCCTTCATCAGCTTCTTGCCGGTGGGGTTGATGCGCTCGCCGATGACCCGCACCCGGTCAATGGGCACGGCCTGGGTGGCGCTGCACACGGCGGCGGGGACATGGCGGGGCACGTCCTTCACCGTCTTGCCCGCCAGCTCCTTGGACAGCAGGGCGATATACTCCGGCGTGGTGCCGCAGCAGCCGCCGAACACCTTCACACCTAGGTCGGCCAGAGCGGCCAGGCTCTGGGCAAACTCCAGGGGGGTAATGTCATAGCCCGACCCGTCGGGGTGGGGCAGTCCGGCGTTGGGCTTGAGGACGATGGGCAGGTTGGTCCACTTCAGCAGCTCCTCCACCAGAGGGGGCATCTCCCGGGGCCCCAGAGAGCAGTTGACGCCCACAGCGTCCGCTCCCAGGCCCTCCAGGGTAAGGGCGGCGGCAGCGGGAGAACAGCCCAGGAAGGTACGGCCGCTGGCCTCGTAGGTCATGGTGACCAGCACCGGGAGGTTGGAGTTCTCCTTGGCAGCCAGCAGGGCAGCACGGGCCTCCTGCAGGTCGGTCATAGTCTCGATGGCGATAAGGTCGGCTCCCGCCTTCACGCCTGCACGGACCACCTGGGCAAACAGGTCCACCGCGTCTTCAAAGCCCAGCATACCGGTGGGCTCCAGCAGTTGGCCGCAGGGACCGATGTCCAGAGCCACCAGGCCTCGTCCGGCGGCGGCCTCCTTGGCCACGGTGACTGCGGCGGTGACGATCTCCTCCACGGTGCGGCCGGTGCGCTCCAGCTTCTCCCGGTTGGCCCCGAAGGTATTGGCGTAGATGATCTGGGACCCGGCGTCCAGGTAGGCGGTGTGGATGTCCCGCAGCCAGTCGGGGTGCTCTAGGGCCACCAGCTCTGGGGTAGCGCCCACGGGCAGGCCCCGGGCCTGGAGCATGGTGCCCATGCCGCCGTCCAGCAGGACGGGGCGGTCGGTTTTTAACAGTTCAAGAAATTCCACAATGTCCACCTGACTTTCGGTATTGGCAGCTCTCCCGGGCGGGACAGCTCAGGCAGCTGCGCACGGTTTGTTGGATCTCCCCCCGGGCGATGCCCAGAATGGCGGTCACCGATTTGCGGGGGGTCAAAATATGGCTGGCGCTGGCGCACAGGCCGATCTTTCGGGGGGCGTCCAGCAGATGAAGGATCTCCCCCTGGAGCTCCAGAGGCAGGTCGCCGTAGCCGGGGCTAAATCGGAACGGGAAGGAGCAGCCGGGGAACTGGCTCTCGATCTCCTGCTCCACCTGGTCGCACACCTGCTCCACTCCGGCGGTGGCGCAGCAGTCCAGAGCCAGAGCCCGGAGCATGTCCCGGCTCTCCCAGCGGCGGATGAGGGCATCGGCCTGGGCGGAGAGGGTGGCGCAGAACACCGCCGCCCGCTCACAGCCCTCCAGGTGCTTGCGGAGATCCTGCCCCGGAAGGAGCAGTCCGCCCTCCAGGCGCACGCCGTCTTCCTCCAGGGTGATATCCAGCACCCGCCCTGTCCACCGGGGACGGGCCGCCGCCTCCATCTCCCGGGCACAGGTCTCTACCAGAGCCCGGGTTTCGGGGTCGGCCTTCTCGGCAGGGCAGCCCATGTACCGCAGCACCTCGTCCAAATCCAGAGGGGAAAGAGCGCTGATCACAGGGTACCTCCTAAATTATACGCGGCGGATGGAGGCCACGCTGTCGCTGATCTGCTTGGCCACCTGGGGATTATTCATGGTGTAGAGATGGATGCCATCCACCCCGGCGGCAATAAGGTCAGAGATCTGGTCGATGGCGTAGGCGATGCCGGCCTCCCGCAGGGCCTCGGGGTGGTCGCCATACCGGGCCAGAAGCCGGGTGAGCTTATGGGGCAGAGAGGCGCCGCACATAGACACCATGCGCTCGATGGAGGCCTTGTTCAGTACCGGCATGATACCTGCCTCAATGGGCACCTCGATGCCCGCCAGACGGCAGCGCTCCAGGAAGCGGAAGAAGTCGTCGTTATCAAAGAAAAGCTGGCTGACCAGGTGCTGGGCGCCCGCGTCCACTTTCTTCTTCAGATGGCGCACATCGGTAATGAGGTCAGGGCTTTCGGGATGTCCCTCGGGGTAGCAGGCGCCGGACACACCGAAATCGCCCCGGCGGCGGATAAAGGCCACCAGCTCATCGGCGTGGGCAAAGTCGGTCTTGGGCGGGAAGTTGGGGTTGCGGTCGCCCCGGAGAGCCAGCACATTCTCCACGCCGTCCTGCTTAAGACCGGCCAGCAGCTCGGTGACCTCTCCCTTGGTGCAGGCCACACAGGTGACGTGAGCCATGGCGGGGATATGGTACTGGTTCTGGATGATAGAGGCGATCTCACGGGTGGACTGGTTCACCGTGCTGGAGCCGCCTGCGCCGTAAGTGACGCTGATGAAGTCGGGCTTGATATCCTTCAAGCCGTCCAGAGTCTTATAAATGCTGTCCACGGGGCTGGTCTTCTTGGGAGGGAACACCTCACAGGAGAAGACGGTCTTGCCTTTTCCGAACAGTTCTGCGATTTTCATAACAGTTTACCTTCTTTCCTGGGTCATTGTTTCGCCCTGGTGGGCGAGTTCCTTTCTGCTCGCACAGAAAGGAACCAAAGATGCGCCAAGGGGTGTTCTTCCGATGAGCGCCTTCGCGCAGCGGGCGCTCATAGTCAGCCCACCCCCTGGACCCCCACTTACGGGGGACGCACTCCTGTAAATTGAGCACTTGCATCCGGCGGCTCCTAAAACAAGACCATCTGTTTTTTCTTGCCTCGGCCCACTGGGGCCTTCCTGAGTGAAAATTTGAATATTTCTGCGCTGAACCGACGCCGCCTGGTCCGGCAGAGCTGTGGCAGTTGGCTTGTTTATGCGCCTGCCTTTGGGCCTCTGCCCAGAGGCAAAACGAAGTTTTGCACAAAGTTCTTTTGCCTACTTTTCTTTCAAGAAAAGTAGGTTACCAGGCGGCAACGGAGCCGTCACAGCGGGGCTCGGTACCGGCGGCCAGCAGGCCGTTTTCCGTGCGCCAGATGATCTCTCCACGGCCCATGTCCACGTTCCGGTTGGCGATCTCCACCTCGTGGCCCATGTCTTCCAAGCCTAAAGCCACATGGGCGGGCACCTCCCGCTCCAGCTGGATGTGCTTGCCGCCGATCCACTGCATCCGGGGCGCGTCCAAGCACTCCTGGGGATTCATGTGGTAGTCAATGGTGTTGACGATGACCTGCACATGGCCCTGAGGCTGCATAAAGGCCCCCATAACGCCAAAGGGACCCACGGCCTTCCCGTCTTTCGTGAGGAAACCGGGGATGATAGTGTGGTAGGACCGCTTGCCTCCGGCCAGACAGTTGTCGCTCTGTTCATCCAGCGAGAAGTTGCCTCCCCGGTTCTGCAAAGAAATGCCGGTACCCGGGATGGCTACGCCGGAGCCAAAGGTGGTGTAGTTGCTCTGGATGAAGGAGACCATATTGCCCTGAGGGTCGGCGGTGCACAGATAGACCGTGCCGCCGCAGGAGGGGTCACCCGCTTCCGGCAGAATCGCCTTGTCGGTGATGAGAGCGCGCCGCTTGGCGGCGTACTCCTCGCTGAGCAGGTCCTCCACCCGGGTCTTCATGTACTTGGGATCGGCCACATAGGTCTTTGTGTCGGCAAAGGCCAGCTTGATGGACTCCAAAATCTTGTGGTAGGTCTCCGGACAATCCCGCTGCTCCGGCATGGACAGGCCCTTGAGGATATTGAGGGCCATGAGCACCGTGATGCCGTGGCCGTTGGGCGGGATCTCCCACACCCGGTAGCCCTTATAGTCCGTAGAGATGGGCTCCACCCACTCGGGGTGGTAATTCCGGAAGTCCTCCTCGCTGAAGTGACCCCCGGTCTCCCGACTAAAGGCCACGATTTTCTCCATCAGCGCGCCTCGGTAGTAGCTCTCACAGTTGGTGGCTGCCAACTCCTCCAGAGTCTGGGCATACTCCTCCCACCGGAAGATGTCGCCGGAGCGGTAGGGAGCGCCGTCCTCCTTTAAAAATACCTGCCGCCACCAAACGTGGGGGGCAGGGTTTTGCCCCATAGCGGCCAAAATGCGCTTGGAGTCCTTCTCCCACTGGGGCTGGAGGTTCACCTGAACCGGCACCCCATCCCGGGCTGAGGTGATGGCGGGGGCAAAAAGCTCTTTAAGGGGCTTGGTGCCAAAGCGGCGGTTCAGCTCCGCCCACCCTGCCGGGGCGCCCGGCACCATGGTGGGGATCCAACCTGTTTTGGGCATCTGGTCAAAGCCCAGCTCCCGCACCAGCTTCGCCGACAGATTCCTAGGGGCTCGTCCGCTGGCATTGAGGCCGTAGAGCTTCTGCTCGGCCTCGATCCACACCAGGGCAAAGCAGTCAGAACCCAGGCCGTTGCCAGTGGGCTCCAGCAGAGGCATGGCAGCGGCCATGGCCACCGCCGCGTCCACCGCGTTGCCCCCTGCCTTCATCACATCCAGGCCAATCTGTGCCCCCTGTGGAATGGAGGTACAGGCCGCCGCATGGCGGGCGTAGACCATATTGCGGCGGGAGGGGTAGGCGTATTTCTGGCTGTCAAAGTTCGGCATACCGATCCCCTCCTCAGCCCGCCTGGTTGGATTTGCCCGTCCACTGAGCGACCTCCAGGGCAAATACCGCGGTGCGGTCCACCGCATCATCCGGGAAGTCCCAGGTCCGGCCGGTCATGTGCTCCATGACCGCACCCAGTCCAACCTTCTTCTCCTCCCGGTCTGTGAGCGGCCGGATCATGCCGGAGCCCATAATACTCCGGTAGGTAAAGCTGTGGCCGCAGGCAGTGTCGGCAGTACGCAGGGCGTGGCCGCAGTCCATCTCAAAGGCCACCATGCCGTCTTGACGGAAGGCATCTACTTTTCTTCCCTCCGGGGCAGAGTGGACAAACAGGGTGAGCTTCTCCCCCTCCAGCCGATAACCGAAGTTCATGGGGACAATAAACAGCCCCGCTTCATCCTGGGCTGCAATGCGCACCGCGTCGCACTCCTTCAAAATATCTTCCAGCTGATCCAGATCCCGGATCTCCCGGTCTTTCCGTCTCATCCCGCTCCCTCCTTTAAATATCCAGTTCCAACAGGACGGGGCAATGGTCGCTGCCCTCTACCTGGGTGAGGATCTCCGCCCGCTTGATGGCGTTTTGCAGGCGGTCGGATACGATAAAGTAGTCGATGCGCCACCCCGCGTTCTTCTTCCGGGCCTGGAACCGGTAGGACCACCAGGAGTATACCCCCTCCAGGTCGGGATAGAGGAAACGGAAGGTGTCGGTAAAACCGGAGGAGAGCAGAGTAGTCATTTTCTCCCGCTCCTGATCGGTAAAGCCGGCGTTCATGCGGTTGGTCTTGGGGTTTTTCAGGTCGATCTCCCGGTGGGCCACGTTGAGGTCGCCGCAGTAGATGACCGGCTTGACCTTGTCCAGCTCCATGAGGTAGGCGCGCAGGTCGTCCTCCCACTCCATGCGGTAGTCCAAACGCTTGAGCTCACTCTGGGAGTTGGGGGTGTAGCAGCACACCAGATAGAACTTCTCATACTCCAGAGTAATGAGCCGCCCCTCGTGGTCGTGCTCCTCTTTCCCCATGCCGTAGCGCACCGCCAAAGGCTGGTGGGGAGTAAAGACGGCGGTACCCGAGTACCCCTTCTTTTCCGCGGAGTTCCAGTACTCCAACATATTCTCCCCCAGGTCCACGTCGGCTTGGCCTTGCTCCATCTTGGTCTCCTGCAGGCAGCAGAAATCCGGCTTTTGTTCCTGATAAAAGTCCAAAAACCCCTTTTTCAAACAGGCCCGCAGGCCATTTACGTTCCATGAGATCAATTTCATCCAGTCGCTCTCCCCTTTCCTGAGCGTAAAATTACTTGTCCCATTATACGTGACGGATGACAAATTGGCAAGAAGCGATTGCAATTCCTGCGAAGGCGCATTATAATATGTTCCATTGAAATCCGCTCCATGCGCTTCAATTCGTATCGTAACGCAATTCTAAATAAAGGAGGCTCCATTTCTATGGAACATTCCAGTATTCCCCAGGGGTATGCGCCCCTGCTGAGTATTTATGAGACCCAAAAGGCCATCGGCCTGCTCAATCGCCTGTTTGAGGACCGGCTGAGCGGCGCGCTGCGGCTGCACCGGGTGTCCGCTCCTCTGTTTGTGGCCGCCTCTTCCGGCCTCAACGACGACCTCAACGGCGTGGAGCGTCCTGTCGCCTTCGACATCCGGGGCGTGGATGACACCGCCGTGGTGGTGCACTCCCTGGCTAAGTGGAAGCGCCTGGCCCTCAAGCGCTATCAGTTCCATCCCGGCGAGGGCCTGTACACCGATATGAACGCCATCCGCCGGGACGAGGATCTGGATAATCTCCACTCCGCCTATGTGGACCAGTGGGACTGGGAGAAGATCATCGAGGCCCAGGACCGCACGGTGGACTACCTGAAAGCCACAGTTCGTGACATCGTGGGCGCCCTGCGGGACACCCAGTCCTTCCTGCGCTCTATGTTCCCCCAGCTGTGTGTGCTGCCGGAGATCCCCGAGGAGATCACCTTCATCACCACCCAGGAGCTGGAGGACCTCTACCCCGACCTCACCCCCAAGCAGCGGGAGCACGCCTTTGTGAAGGACCACCCCGTCACCTTCCTCATGGGCATCGGCGGCAAGCTGAAGTCTGGTAAGCCCCACGACGGCCGCGCCCCCGACTACGACGACTGGAATCTGAACGGCGACCTGCTGTGCTGGGACAGCGTCAACGGTCAGTCCCTGGAGATCTCCTCCATGGGCATCCGGGTCAGCCCCGAGTCCCTGGACCGCCAGCTCACCCTGGCCGGCTGCGATGATCGCCGGGAGCTACCCTTCCACAAGATGCTCCTCAGCGGCCAGCTGCCGCTGACCATGGGCGGCGGCATCGGCCAGTCCCGGGTATCCATGCTGCTGCTGGGCAAGGCTCACATCGGCGAGGTTCAGGTCTCCCTGTGGGATGAGGACACTCTGCGTGCCTGCGACGCCTCTGGCATCATCCTTCTGTAAGATTTCAAAGATCCCTCCGGCATTGCCGGAGGGATCTTTTGCTGTCCTTTATGGATTTTTAAGAATCCATTCGCAATTTTTCAATAACTGTGTGGTATGTTAAGGAGGACGGCGCGGGCGTCTTCCGCCTTTTCCCGTCTGAACTAAGAAATAAAGAGGTTTTACCACATGAAGCGAGCGGGCAAGTATCTCTCTTTGGCGGCAGTCCTTCTGCTGCTTCTGGGCGGCGGAGTGTTTCTCTGGCACAGCGGCTTTTTTGCCGCCGCCTCCTCTCAGGAATCCATGCAGGCGTATATCCAGCGCTTTGCTCCCTACTCTCACCTGTGCTTTTTCCTGGTGCAATTTCTCTCGGTGGTGTTGGCTCCCATCCCCAGCAATATCACCGCCCTGGTGGGGGGCGTGATGTTCGGTACCTGGCTGTCCTTCTTTCTCACCTTTGCCGCCGTGCTGCTGGGTTCGCTGCTGGTCTTTGTGCTGGCCCGGAACCTGGGGCAGTCCTTTGTCAACCGGGTGGTGGGCGAGCGGGTATCGGCCAAATACCTGGATGTGATCCACGCCAAGACCGATGTCTTTCTGGTGCTGGCCTTCCTTTTCCCCTTCTTCCCCGACGACCTGCTGTGCATCCTGGCCGGACTCACCTCCATCTCCCTGCGGCGCTTCTTTTTTATCGCCCTGCTTACCCGGCCCTGGGGCCTGCTCTTTGCCAGCGCCCTGGGCGGCGCATCCTTCTCCATCCCGGTGTGGGGTATGGCTCTCATCGGTGTGGCCGGTGCCGCCCTGTTCCTGTTGGGCATGAAGTACGGCGACCGGGTGGAGGCCTCTATTCTGCGGGTACTGCGGCGGGATGATCTGTAATCCTACGGGAGAAAAAATTTTTTCAAAAAGTGGGATTTCCCTCTTTACAAGTCCTTCCGACTGTGGTATTATCATCTCGCAAACAAGAATTACTACTGTTAAGGAAGGAGGCGGCTTTTTGGAGCGAACCACTCGATACAGTAAAAAGCGGGAGGCAATCCTGACCGCACTGCGTCAGACCGACGCGCACCCCTCTGCCGAGTGGCTTTACCAAACTCTGAAGGCCACTCACCCGGACCTGAGTCTGGGGACCGTTTACCGCAACCTGCTCTTCTTTCAGCAGCAGGGCACCGTCCAAAGCGTGGGCGTGGTCAACGGCCAGGAGCGCTTCGACGCGGACACCACCCCCCACAGTCACTTTGTTTGCACCTGCTGCGGCGCGGTCATCGATCTCAAGAAGATCCCGATGGATGCCAACCTAAACCAAGCCGTGCAGTCGCAATATGGCTTCCAGGTGGAACGCCATGAGCTTACCTTTTACGGAAAATGCAAAGCATGTATGCAGTCAAAACATTTTGAGGAGGTCGTTTTATCATGAAGAAGTTTGTTTGTTCTGTTTGTGGTTATGTTCACGAGGGCGCCGAGGCTCCCGATTTCTGCCCCATCTGCAAGGCTCCCAAGGAGAAGTTCGTGGAGCAGGCCGGTGAGAAGAGCTGGGCTGCCGAGCACGTGGTAGGCGTGGCTCAGGGCGCTCCCGAGGAGATCATGCAGGGTCTGCGCGAAAACTTCCAGGGCGAGTGCACCGAGGTCGGTATGTACCTGGCTATGGCCCGTGTGGCTCACCGCGAGGGTTACCCCGAGATCGGTCTGTACTGGGAGAAGGCCGCCTATGAGGAGGCCGAGCACGCCGCTAAGTTTGCCGAGCTGCTGGGCGAGGTCGTGACCGACTCCACCAAGAAGAACCTGGAGATGCGTGTTGACGCCGAGAACGGCGCTACCGCCGGCAAGTTCGAGCTGGCTAAGCTGGCCAAGCAGCACAACCTGGACGCCATCCACGACACCGTGCATGAGATGGCTCGCGACGAGGCCCGTCACGGCAAGGCTTTCGAGGGCCTGCTGAAGCGCTACTTCGCCTAATAAAACCGGATAAAGAAGCACTTTTTGAGAGGGAACGGGGAAACCGGTTCCCTCTCTTTTTGCGTTTTGCGGTGTCCCGTGGGTGTCCCGCTGCCGAGTCTGTCTATCTGAAAACAAGGGAAATGTGTCCCATGCAAACTGTGTCCTTTTTTACTGGTTTTCCGTCATGTTGACTAACTTGTAAAAACTCGTCCTTTTGGTGTTCGTCCGTTCCATGGCTGTTTTTGCTGTTATCTCTCCCGCCTTCCAAGAGGAATAGACTTCATTCCAGTTTGCGGGAAAGGTAAGCGCGGGGCGGCCTAATTTCTTGCCTTTTGCCTTTGCGCTCTCTATACCCTCCGCTTGCCGCTTTCGTATAGTTTCTCGTTCTTGCTCTGCGATAGTTCCCAGCACTTCAATCAAGATATTGTTTACCATTTCAAAAACCCATTCTTGGCCCGCTGGCAACTCCATCATGGTAGTAGGTAAATCAATGACCTTTAGGCGGATGCCATTGTCCTTAAAGTATTGCAGTTCGTTCTTAATGTCACATTTGTTGCGGCTTAATCGGTCTAAAGACTTCACAATAAGAGTATCCCCGCGCCGCAACATGGCATTTTTAAGGGCCTGATACCCAGCCCGTTCTAAATCCTTGCCGCTTTCTTTGTCGGTGATTATCTCCCGCTCCTGCGCTCCCATCGCCTTAAATGCGGCAATCTGGCGGTCAAGGTTTTGTTCTTTACTGGATACTCTGGCGTAGTAGTAAGTACGGCTGTCCATGTCTGCACCCCCTTTCTTTAATCTGTTCGTATTCTACCACGACCGTTCGCAAAAGTCAATATATTTACGAACATATTTGTAAAATAAAAATCATATTTTACGAACTACAACTACTTGAGGTTTTGTTGTGTTTGTAAAGGTACACTCTTACGAACACTTCAACAAAAGGAAAAAGCACACAGATTTTTGAAGTCTGTGTGCTTTTTGTGTAGCCGATATAAACCGAATATCTTATGGCAATTCCATCGGAGCGGGAGGGTTGAAGTGTTGATAGACTTTAGGGAAATACATAAGGAAAAACATTAAGCCCGCCCCTAACACCCCGACAATAATTCCCGCAACCGCCATCCCGCAAAGTGCATTTCGCTTTTTCCCAATGATGATTGCTATTACACCGAAAACGACACCCAAACAGTCAAGGAATATACCAAAGCCAAGCCACCCCGTAAGAAAACCGAGAATAGAAAGGAAAAGAGATGTAATCGAAAGGCCGCTACATAGTCCATCGCGCCTCTTTTGACCGTCCATAAAATCACCGCCTCATTTTCTCAATGATTATGTAACTGCTTATATTCATATACTTCCTGCTTATCAATCTGCCATGCTTTTTTATCACCTCTTACTGCTGTTTTTAGTTTGCCATCTCTACATAATTTTTGTACATCAGTTTGTGTAATCCCCAATATTTGAGCGGCTTCTTTGGTTCCGATAACAACTCTTTCCGTGTAGTTTTGCTGTCTATCGGTTTCTTCGTTGCTGCAAAGCCAATTCATAATTTTTATACATTTTTCATAGGTTGGATAACCGGCTTTTGATTCTTTTGTTATATTATCAAATGCGTAATCAGTATGACCAGTATCAAGCAACATTCGAGTAGTGTATGATAATGAAACGGAGGAAATAACCACAATTTCTTTTGTGGTCATGTTTAGGTATTCTGCTATCAGAGATTCTTTTGCCTGCTCAAAAAGTTCATCAGATAATCGGATATTTCTAACCAACTTATCAATATACCATAGTTGATATTTTCCAGTTTTGGTACTTCCAGAAATATAGTTATATCCTCCAATTTTATCTACGCCTCCTGTTGTTATTCCACCAACAGTTACACTTGTGAAAATATATTCTTCCGGTTTGTAAGAAATCTTATAGTCCCTATCATCAAGAATTTTAATTGCTTTTGACAATTCTGGTCCGCGCTTTTTCAATACTAATGTATGTTGAGTTGGGATATAGTCAACATATGCTGCGGTGTTCATCCACATCCGATTATTTTTCATAGGAACGATATCTTGGTTATAAAATCTCATAACCATAATCGCAATAACCCCAATAAGCATGAGTGTTCCGATAGCAGTTCCAATCATTTTAGCATCCTCCCTATTTGTTATGATAAGAAATTATAACATAAACAGAAACAAATGTCTATCATCGTAGACTTTTGTAGCACTCTTTTCTCATAAACTATAAGCGATAGAGAGAGGGGTGGTTGCTTGCAGTTCGATAATACTGAAGTGGGACGAACAATCCGAGAATTGAGAAGGGAAAAGGGGCTTTCTCAAGATGTATTAAGCGGTCTTGCGGGAATCGCACGCACCCACTTAACTATGATAGAAAACGGTAGCAAACAGGCGAACTTTGAAACGATATGGCGGATTGCACTGGCATTAAACATACTCCCCAGCGAATTAGTTGCCCATATTGAGAAAGCGGTAGAATCAAAAGAACACAAAAAAGAAGCGGCAAGGTAATTCCTTGCCGCTTCCAATATTAGACTTTCCTAATCAGTTCTTTTGTGGTGTGCCGAACAAGAGCAGGACAGTCTTTCATCTGAATGTACTTGCGGACGGTGCTTGCACTTCGCCCCATGCGTCTTGCCACTTCCGCCGCGTTTCCTAATTCATTGTAAAGTCTGTGCATTTCCGCAAACTCGGCGGGCGTTACTCGCGGCGCTCCCATGCTCTATTACTTTGTACCCGGCTTTTTCCCGGTCACTAAGCACTTATCGCTGTCCGCCATACATTCTTTCCAGATCTCATCAATATACCCTTTGAACGACTTTTTCTTTGACTCATCCCCGGAAATTTCCATCACCATTTTGTTGTACTCGTCCAATTTGGCTTGATAATTCCACGGAACAGTGATGGTTTTCTTATCAGTGTCTAAAACAACACGCACAATAAAGCACCTCCAACAAAATTCAGGCCGTAATTCCACAACCTTTTATAATATTGTACTATATCCCGCTCGATTTATCAAGTATCAAGAGATACTCAAAGGAATTTCCTCGTTTACAGCCGAAAATGCATTGAAACTTGCGGATATAACAAAAATATATTATAATCTTTATGTAATCAATCAAAATCTTCCAATATATTCCTTAATTCTTGCATTTTATCTCCTTCTAATGCATTTTCAATCAATCCACATTGTTTTCGCGGCATTCCGCCGAATTTGTAATAGATTTCTTTCCTTAACTCGTCCCCGATTTCTCCCGCTCCAAGTCTGGCATAAAACTCCCGCCACGCTTTTCTGTATTCCTCCTTCGGCATTTCGGTGGGCCGCTCTCCCTTGCGGCAAAGGTAGTATTTTACATTCTCATTGTCCTTTGCAATCCAATTCCTATTGATAAGCAACTTCTACCAGTTCCGCAAACTCTGGTCGGAAACCGTTATCCCGTAATTCGTTTCTAAAAACTTCGCCTAATGGTTTGATGGTAAAAACTGATATTCCGGGTGATAGAACAAGAGGAAAAAATGTTGTTGCATTGTTGAAAAGTCTGTCTGCGGGCCGCACTTAAATTCTCGCTTTGCGAACTCCTCAAAGGGCGTGGGCGGCTCTGGCAATCCCCTGATTGTGATTGCAAACTCTTTGCCCCGTCCGCCGCTCTCAAAGGTATATCCCGCTCGTTGCAGGCTTCTCTTGATGGTATCTGTGCGGGTTGTGTGGAATATTTCTTCCAACTCTGCTCTGTTATAGGTGCGTAGTTGTAACTACTGCATTTGTCTCTCCTTTCTTCCGCCGGACTTTTGTTTTTCTATAATTACTATATATAACAAAAAGTCCGGTGGATAATCGGTCAGCGCCGCCCTTGGCAGCGCACGATTTAGGTTATTTTATTTTGCTTTCCTCCATTTCCATACAATAATTATAACATTTTATATGGATTAAATAAAACAGAGGGAAAAGGCTGGCGGGGCGGTTTGTCCCTGCCAGAT
>OBJQ01000410.1_pt1 | contig 33905 bp, 49 predicted proteins | sample 1519921 | NCBI WGS metagenome assembly OBJQ01 (sample SAMN04209244, study PRJEB22552) | human gut metagenome | biome: gut; material: feces | host: Homo sapiens | place: USA: Oklahoma
TAAGAGGGTACGACGACGCAAATTATCATCAAAACGTCATTCCAAAGCTTACTTGCGACAAATGCGGTAAGCGTGAATTAGACGGGGATAAAGCGTATCGTCCTCTACAACCAAAATATCCGGAAGGGTATCAAATATAAGGGGTGAAGTGAAATGGCAACAACGAAAGGCGGCGTAATGGCCGCAAGGAAGACTAATCAGCCGGACGGCGTCAAGAACATGCAGCAGCTGGTACTCAGCATGCAAGACCAAATTAAGAAAGCATTGCCGTCGGTACTGACGGGAGAACGATTCAGCCGCATGATACTGACGGCTATGAGTTCGACGCCACAGCTGCAGCAATGCACGCCGAAGAGTTTTCTTGGCGCGATGATGCAGGCGGCGCAGCTTGGCGTGGAACCGAACACGCCGCTTGGACAAGCGTATCTGATTCCCTACAAGAACAAAGGCACGCTTGAATGCAGTTTCCAACTTGGTTACAAGGGATTGATTGACCTCGCATATCGAAGCGGTGAAGTAAAAGACATTCAGGCGCACGAGGTACACGAGAACGACGTATTTGAATACGAGCTGGGACTTGAGCCAAAACTCAAGCATGTGCCGGCTACGAGCAACAGAGGTCCCGTTATCATGTATTATGCCGTATTTCACACGAAAGACGGTGGCTACGGCTTTGAAGTCATGAGTTCAGAAGATATCAGAGAGCACGCGAAGAAATACAGCAAGGCGTACAGCTCCGGCTATAGTCCGTGGACCACGAACTTTGATGAGATGGCCAAAAAAACCGTGCTCAAGAAATGCTTGAAGTACGCACCGCTTAAAACCGAGTTTGTGCGAGCTATGAGTGCGGACGAAACAATCAAGTCCGACATTTCGGCGCACATGACGGAAGTGCATGACGAGACGGAATACACAGATATCGAGGCAACCCCTGTGCCGGATAATGTCGACCCTGATACGGGCGAAGTGATAGACGATCGCACGGAGCAGGAAAAGAAAGACGACGCAATACTGGAAGATTCTATAAGCAAGTAAAGAGTGAAAAGGGATCGGGAAGCGTATCACAACGCTTCCTATACTCCCGACTTAAATGTGGTGATGCCATGGCAAAACAATTTCCGAAATGAAAGCCTCAACGGGCAACAAGGCAACGAATGCAAAGCCTTGATTTTGTAACAAGGTACAAGGCTATCCGCAATTCATCATCAGGATTTATAAAACGGGCAGATATACGCGCTTATATTTTTGAACGAGACGACTATGCTTGCCGGGGATGCGGATGCAAGGAAAAGTTGACTGTAGATCATATCCTTTCTGTGTATATGGCGGCTAAAGGTAAATTTCCGTTAAGCCAGTTAAATACAGCAGACAACTTACAAACATTGTGCAGTACATGTAACGAAAGAAAGATTCCCTAATGAATCACTTTGGGTAATTATGGTGAGGCGGTTAATCTGCCTCCCGCCATTGTGTATATACTTTATTTAATTATCAGCTACCGAGAGTAGCAAGAGGAACTCACCGTGAAAAAAGGAATAGACTATTTTCCTTTAGACGTTGACTTCTTTGAGGATGAGAAGATCCAATTTATTGGTGCCAAATTTGGTGCCAAAGGCGAAGTATGTGCGATACGTCTGCTAACGCGGATTTATCGTAACGGGTACTTCTTAGCGTGGGATGAAGATGCAGCATATCTATTTGCGAAAGTCGTGGGAAAGGAATTTTCCTATTGCTTAGTGAGAGACATCGTGCATGAATTGGTTCGGCGTGGGTTCTTTGATGAAACTATTCTTAACTCGTTCCGCATTCTTACATCTCGCGGCATACAGGAACGCTACTTCAAAGCTTGCGAAAGACGGAAAGTTGTTGAGGTCGATGAACGGTATCTATTAGTCAATCCGGGAGACTTCAAAAATTTGAAAGTTCGCAGGGCTTATTCAAGTGCGCCTTCATCCTCAAAATGTCAACATGACGAAAGCATTTTAGGTGAAAATGTATACATTTCTCCAAAAAATGCTGACATTTTGCAACAAAGTAAAGTAAAGGAAAGTAAAGTAAAGAATAAGCAGCAGCTATATATAAATTTAAATATGGAAGAGGCCATAAAGGTCTATCAAGACAACATCCATCCGATTACATCGTCTATTGAAAAGGATAAGCTTGTTGACTTAATAAAAACACACGGGACGGAGCACGTGCAGCAGGCCATTGAAGAAGCAGTAATACACAACGCGCGTAATCTAAAATATATTACGGCAGTATTAGAAGCTTGGCAGGCAAAGGGTTATCAGCTTGCAAACAAGCAGAATCCGAAAGTGATCACATCAGATGATAGTGAAAAGTCGCAGTCGTACATTGAATTTATGGAGCGACGCAAAGCACACAAGGCTGCACAGAAAGGGGGACAAATGGGACATGCTGACAGACGGAGCGATGAACTTCATCAAGGAAGTGCTCGAGGCGACATACGTGACACAAATACGGCAGATGGACCAAGAGAGATTAAAAAGATTCTGGAAGATATTTGACGAACGATTTTCAAAATACGATGAACAGGACGTCGGCGATGCAATCGAACAAATTACGTTATCAGACTTATGGTTTCCTACTATTGCCCGCGTGCAGCAAGTGCTTAGTGAGCGTGCAGCAACTAAACGGGCAAGGGCGCAGGTGCATACGTATCAACCGCCAGAACCGCGGGGAAAGATGGATATGAGCGTAATTCGTACGGCCATGGATCGGATTAAAAATGGCGAGTATAACCCGACCATTACTGACAAAGTGCGGGCGTTTGCAAAGCGTCTTTTTCCAGACATCAATGACGAGCTCATACGCCAGAATTTCTGCGTATTGACGCACTATTGCAGTGCCGGTGTCGGCCTTGATGGCGGTGCATACGTCAACTTGTACATGACTAAAACCGGTGAAATAGTAGAACGGGTAGTAATACCTGGATAAAGGAGAAGCAACATGAACGAACACATTATCATAGGCTATCTTGGTAAAGACCCGGAAGTACGGTTTACACAGAGCGGTAAAGCCGTAACGACGCTTAGCGTCGGTTGCAACCGTTCATATGTAGACGGAACCGGAGAGCGGCAGCAGCTGACGGACTGGGTGCGTGTTGTAGCATTCGGCGTCCTCAGGAGTAATTAAAATGAAATGGGCATATAGCTTTAACGGTGAAACGTATGGTGATGTATACGATACAAGGGAAGAGGCAATAAGAGATGCCGTGAAAGATATTAAGGAATATAAAAAAGACATCGACACCGTGTATCTCGGCATCGCAAAAATATTTGAAGCGCGAGTGAGTGAAGCCGGTATTATAGAACAGCTAAAAGAAGACGCATGGGATGGCTATGGTGAATATAGCGAGGAATATTTGGAAGACTTGACGGATGAAGAACGAAGCGATTTACAAGAGTTGCTGCAAGAAGCGTATAAAAAATGGGAGAATAAATACCCTTGGTATAAGCCCGGTTTTTACAAGGTGGTTTTCACAGAAGTGTTTGCCGTTGATGATTTGATAAAAGAAAGGAATGCTTATGATTAATCCGTACGGACCGCAATAGAGTTGCCGGACAAAGATTAAAGCATTTAAATTAACTTTGAGAGGGAAAGAATGGGAAAGCGTAACCACGAAGGATACATAGATCTGACACCGCACGAGGCTTTAAAGCGCGTCATCAATGTCGAGCTCAGCATGGACGAGCTGGAGATATTACTGGACGCAGTATACTTGCGAGCCAGTGAGATGGTGCCGGATACGACGCAGACAAGACGACTGCATCGAAAGCTGTACGAAATACGGAAGCGGGCACGAAGGGAGCAAGATAAATGAGCGTGCTGTACACGGAGAGAGACGGACAATTGAGTGTAAGCATTACCGTTATGGGCGAGCCGGTGGCACAGGGGCGTCCCCGGTTTGTTAAGCGAGGGAGTTTCGTTACGGCGTATGATCCGCCGCAGTCTGCAAAGTACAAGAACACAATACAGAAAGAGCTGCAGCCGCTCATTGCGGATAAAGATTTTAACCCGTTTGATGGCCCATGTTCATTAAACTTGCATATATATCGGTCCATCCCGAAAAGCTTCGGCCGTAAAAAGCAATTTGCTGCGGCAAACGGTGAGATTAGACCGACGACACGGCCCGATACGGATAACTACGTAAAAGGCATACTGGACGCGTTAAACGGTATTGTTGTAAAGGACGATAGTCAGATCGTAGATATCGTTGCGCAAAAGTTTTACAGCGATACGCCACGGATTGAGGTCGTTGTTAGTGGACTTACGGAATAGGAAAGGAGCCTGACTTTGTTTACAGTTTATTTGTCACACCCGTACACAGGTGATGAAGATAGAAACAGGCTAATTGCCAGACAAATCGCGGCGCGAATTGTTAGTGAGTATCCGGATATAGCAGTTGTCAATCCATTGGATGCGCTGCAATATGCGAAAATGACGGAACTTAGCTATGACGAGATTTTAAAGATTGACATCGAACTGCTGTCTCGGTGTGACGCGGTATTAGTGCGAGGCGACTGGGAACGTAGCCTTGGTTGCCGCCGCGAAGTAAAGGCAGCACATGAACGGAAGATTCCAGTATTTTGGAATATGCGTGATGTGCGCGCGCATAAACAAAAGGTGGAGAACGCATGAAAGATGAAAAAATAACTACAGAGATGATAGACAAGGCTCTCCTAGAAAAATATCGTGAGCCAGAATGGTATTTAGGTTTTGAAGTCGGTAACAGTTGCGGAAGCGAAACGAAGAGACATGCCGACGCTATCGCTATATGCGCGTACCCGTCACGTGGATTTAAGTCTATTGGTTTTGAAGTAAAAGTAAGCCGATCGGATTTAAAACATGAACTTGATAATCCACGTAAGTGCGAAGAAATGTACCAGTACGTCAACGAATGGTATTTAGTAGTACCGAAAGGGGTAGTTGGTAACGCGGATATCCCGAATCCATGGGGAATTATCGAATATAATGAAGGAAAACTAAGACAGAAAAGGAAGGCACAATATCATGAAGCTAAATTGACGACGGGATTTATGCTTGCTTTTATACGCGGCAGGCAGCGTGTAGACAATATGAATCGTGCTGTAGAACACAATAAAATAACTAAAGATATTGAAGAGCATATAAATTGGAAAGCGAAGGAAGCTATACGACAATTAAAAGAGATTAGGGCTGATATTGACGAGATCAGAAAGGCTACAGGCATAAACATTGTTAGTTATTGCACGGATAAAAATATTCGGATTATTAATATAGCACGGAAAATCGAGAGAATGTTAAAAGGCAATAATTATTGCGGCGTGAAAGAAGATATTGATTATCATCTCGATAAAATAACTCAAGCTGGAGAGACGCTTAAAGCAGCGTATGCACCGTTACTAGAATTAATGGGAGAAGCAGGGCAGGAAGAGATATAGGGTAAAGGAGAGGATATCAGAGATGGAGCGAAGCGAAAAGATACGGGCAGTCGAGCAGCTACTCAGAAAATATACGGTGACGAAGACGTACATCAACAATCTATACGCTGATATAAAAGACTACGAAGCTCGACTGCAGCTGCCGGCTGCACCGAAAGTTCCATTTCTATCTCCAGCGCCAACAGGAAGCAGCGAGCCACTCAGCCAGGAAGAACGGGAGTATCTGGCGAGGGAAGAAATGACGGAAAACGTGCGAAAAATACGGGAGAAACTGGCACAAATTGAGCCTATAATAAAACGGTTAGAAAGGTCATTAGAAGCGCTCATAGAGACAGACAGGCGTATTATTGAGACGCGATACATTAACGGCTATTCGTGGCCTATGGTAGCGCGAGCTGCTTATAGCTCTGAGGGGTACGTTCGCAAACGCTGCGCAGTAGTAATAGAACTTATGGCAGATATGATGTTTGGGGCGAGTGAGATTATGGCATGGACGTATTTACGGATTCCGTAAAAAATAAAATAAAAATAACTATAATATGATATACTAACAGCATAAAAATTCCAGTTTCATATGCTTTTAAATGAATAAAGGGGATATGGATATGAATCAAAATGCTATTAGGAACATTAAGTTTAGTTCTTTAAATCTTGATGATAATTTCTTTTCTAGTTTGAAAAAGGATTACCCTGATTTTATTAGATGGTTTAAACGTAAAACTTTAAGTGGAGAATCTGCCTATGTTTTAATTGATCATGAGAAAATAAAAGGTTTTTTGTATTTAAAGGAAGAAAGTGATGTTGATAATACTATTGTACCCTCTTTTTCTCTAAAAAGAAGATTGAAAATTGGTAGTTTTAAAATTGATGCCCATGGAACAATAGTAGGACATCGGTTTTTGAGCATTATTTTTCAAAAAATGCTTAATGAAGAATATTCTGAAGCATATGCAACCTTATTTGAAAAGCAGCAGGCTTTGGTTGATTTGTTTGAAAAATTTGGTTTTATTCGATATGGTAAAAAACAAAATGGAGAATTAGTATATTTGAAATCACTGAAAAGCCAGAAAAACATATATAAAGACTTCCCCTTAATTAATCCTTATGGTAAGAAGTGGCTGTTAGCTATTTGGCCTAAATATCACACTAAAATATTTCCGGATTCTCAGTTAACGACGGAAAAGCAACATATAATTGAGGATTTGTCAGTAACTAATACGATTGAAAAAATATATATGTGTAGCATGTCTACCGTTCTTCATATGACCCCGGGAGATTTAATAGTGATTTATCGGACTAAAGATGGTAATGCAACATCAGGAGAATATAGCTCAGTTGCAACATCTATTTGTACTGTTGTTGAAATAAAAAAAGTTAACCAATTTAATACAGAGAGAGAGTTTATAAATTATTGTAAAAAAGGCTCGATTTTTTCGGATAAAGAATTGAAAGATTTTTACGAATCTAGGCGCTATCCCAATATTATAAAATTATTATATAATTTCCCATTAAAGAAACGTATTATAAGAAAAAAATTAATTTCTGATGTAGAGTTACCGAGGAACGCTTATTGGGGCTGTCTAGAGATTGACAGTTTTCAATTTAGTAAAATATTAGAAATAGGTGAAATTAATGAAAATTTTGTTGTCCATAAGACCTGAGTTTGTCGAATCAATAAAGACCGGGAACAAAAAATTTGAATATAGAAAAAACATTTTTAAAAATACGGAAGTTAATTCTATTGTTCTATATGCCACCAAACCATTTGGAAAAGTTGTCGGTGAATTTAGCATCGAAGATATTATTGAGGATAATCCCGCTGAATTATGGAGTAGAACAAAAGAATATTCGGGAATAACACAAAAATATTTCGATGAATATTTTCAAAATCATACTAGAGGATTTGCCATCAAGATAAAAAAATTCATTGAATACAAACGCCCATTATCACTACAAGAAGTTGACAAAAAGATTAAAATAGCTCCACAGTCGTTTTGCTATATTGATATGTAATTTGTGGATAACTTTTCAGCCGTAGCAGGTTTGGACAGATTCGTAGCAGAAACGTAGCAGATTTGGGCAGATTTGTGTTAGATTTGTAGCAGGTTTGGACAGGAAACTTGTGCTACAATAAGAGCATGAAAGACTCTCCTTATGAAATATACAATCGACAATCGTGAAAGCACCTACTGACGTGGGTGCTTTTTTCATGCCTGAAAAACGATGAATTGACAACAACGTCAGAAAACGTCATTTCTTTGAAAGGATACAGCATGTCGGGTTACAAATGAAGTCATGTGAAACACTCACGAATATGGGTGTTATAAGTTGATTTTCTTGGCGTTTATATTATAATAAATTTAAAGTAGACTAATTGGGAGATGAGTAGTATATCTATAATAAAGGCTGAAGGCGTTGCATATCATAAATATGAAATAATATATTCAGCGGGTAAATTAATGATGTTAAGATCCTTTTTAACTGTGGTTACAATGTTATTGTTATGGATAAATTCGGATTCTTCTAAAGTTTTCTTTAATTCTTTAGCAGTATTTTCTATGTCACAGTTAATATATTCATTTAGTATTACTTGTAGGGATACTATACGTAAAGTTTTTGGCTTTATTTCCATATTCATAATATTAATTGTTGCCTTTGTTGCTCTTGGGGGCTTATTAGGCGGCATGGCAATACTCCCTACTGATGCTGGATATATGTTATCTATTGTCAGATCATATAGCACTTCTTATGTTATGAATGTGGATACTTTTATATACTTATGTGCAGGGGTATTAATTATTTTACATGTAAGTGAATGGGGTACAGGCTGGTTTTCTGAAATGAGAGGTACTCCTCAAGTTATTGATAAAAGGGAAATAGAAATGGAAAGGGACGATGAGGTATGATGCTACTATTAATGTTTATGTTAGCAGTTGCATATCTGGGCGTTGTTATCTCTGTAATTTTTAGACTTAATCAAGCTAGAGTTTTATCTGGAAAAATATTATTTGCATTTTTACTCCCTTTTGTTCACTTTATTGTTTTACCAATACGTTTTATCCTATTTGATAAAACAAAAGACACTACTGTTTTTACACGTGTAGGTTGGGTATGGGCAATGATAGTTCTATTCCCTTTTATTCTTGCTAAGTTTGTAGTTGAGCTAACGGTAATTAAAACTATTACTGAGGGGGAACGTGTACAGGCTTATGAAGATACTTGTATTAAAGAGTTAGACGGGCTGTTATGCGTTGCATAAAATAATAAAATAGAAGTACTAAAGCACTCACAATGTGGGTGCTTTTTTAGTGGGCGGTGATAGCCATGGCGGAGAGCATTGCACGGAAAATCAAAAAGCTGATGAAGGCCCTGCAGCTGCAGGGAGAAATATATTTCTATGATCGTAAGCAGCTGTGGAGTGAGAAGCATGAGAAAGTTTATACAATGCACACTCTGGTCAAGCCACAGTCGGTTGAGGAGTATAAACGGAAACATCCGCACTTTCATCCAAAAAAAGGGCAGAAAACGGTGAGAGAAACGATATGCAAAACACCGGCACAAATAGAGTTGCTTTTAACTCTGGTTAGAATTTATAAAGGTGATGATGGGTAATGAAGAGAAATAAAGAAGACCGGCCGCTTACTGCCAAAGAATCCGCATTTGTGGATTTTGTGATTGAGGATCCGAACAAAACGCAAGCAGCTATTAAAGCGGGATATTCAAAGAAATCTGCATACCGCATCGGCTGTGACAATATGAAAAAGCCGCATATTCTAAAGGCCTATAATGCGAGGCTGAAAGAAATTGAAGACGCTCGGATTGCCAAGGCTAAGGAGGTTATGGAATTCCTCACCTCGGTCATGAGGGGAGAGGTGAAAGACCAATTTGATTTGGATCCGACGCTCTCCGATAGATTGGATGCGGCGAAACAGTTACAAAAGCGATACGGGCTGGATAAAGTGGCTGTTATCGGTGGTGAGGATGACGATAATCCGATACAAACAGCGCCTGCCATCACGGTATATCTGCCGGATAACGGTCGTGATAAGGCGGGTGCGGACATCAAATGACTACATTAAGGCCGCAGCCGGGGCCGCAGGAGGTATTTCTCTCTTCGCCGGCTGATATAGCAATCTATGGCGGTGCTGCCGGCGGGGGGAAGACATATGCACTCTTATTGGAAAATCTTCGGCATATTGCTAATCCCAACTTCGGGGTAGTCATTTTCCGCAGGCAGTCCACGCAGATAACATCGGAAGGCGGGTTGTGGGATACAGCTACCGCCATGTATCGTCCGCTTGGAGCGACACCAAAACTTAGTCCGATGCCGACAATTGTTTTTCCGAGCAAAGCGAAAATATCTTTCCGACATCTGCAATATGACAAGGATGTGCATGCGTGGCAGGGAAGCCAAATCCCACTGATAGAATTCGATGAGTTGACGCATTTTACGGAAAGTCAGTTTTTTTACATGACATCTCGAAATAGAAGTACATGTGGTGTTAGGCCGTATATTAGAGCTACTTGCAATCCGGATTCGGATAGCTGGGTAGCTTCTTTCATTTCATGGTGGATTGACCAGAATACAGGATATGCAATTCCGGAACGGTCCGGCGTGATTCGGTATTACATCAGATTAGATGGGGATGTTATCTGGGGCGATAGCCGGGAAGAGTTGGCTGGTAAGTATCGGATAGAGCCTGCCTTTTGTAAAAGTGTGACGTTTGTATCATCCAGTATCTTTGATAATAAGGTGTTACTCGAAGCAGACCCGGGATATCTCGCCTCTCTCAATGCGTTAAGTGTAGTCGAAAAGGAGCGGCTTTTAAACGGCAACTGGAAGATACGACCAGCTGCAGGACTATACTTTAAACGCAGCATGTTTCGCATTGTTCAGTCTGTACCGGATAAAATTGTCAGCATTGCCAGAGCATGGGACCTGGCGGCGACAGAGATTACATCCGCTTCGCCTAATCCGGATAGGACCGCTTCGGTTCTGATGGCAAGGTTGAAGAGCGGTGACTATATCATTCTGGATGTGAGTAGGCAAGCAGTTAATGCAGATACCGTTCGCACAAGCATTAAGCGTACGGCTCAACTGGACCGCACACAGTATCATTGTAACCGCATCATATTGCCGCAAGACCCCGGGCAGGCAGGTAAAGCGCAGGCCGCTTCCTATGTTCGTATGTTAGGCGGTTTTACAGTAGAAACACATGCGGTAAGCGGCAGTAAGGTCGTACGAGCCGAACCGTTTGCGGCCCAATGCCAGCATGGCGGCGTCATGCTTCTTGCGGGGGCATGGAATGACGAGTTTATAGACGAGTTGGAAGGATTCCCCGATGCACTGCATGATGACCAGGTAGACGCCGCGTCTGATGCGTTTACGGCAGTTGCTAAATCTCACGATTGGAGCAGCTTAATCAGTTAAAGGTGGAGGTTGCTGTAATGAGCAGAAAAAACCGAAAAATACGAAATGACGGATATTTAAATTCTGTCATTGGACACGGGCTCCGCAGCAGGGACCCGTTTACCGCATATAAATTCATGAAGTCGGCTGCCGATATGATGAGTCAAGAAGAAGCGGAAGAGCTGTTTACGTATAACGGTGTTGCAAACAAAATCATCACGGCTCCCGCTAATGAAGCGGTACGGGCCGGATTTACGCTGATGAACGGTGAGATAACGCTTGGGCAGAATGAGCTCGTTAAATCTATTTATGAAGATTTGAACGGCGATGCCGTATTTTCAACGGCCCTCGCATGGGATAGGCTATATGGCGGTGGTGCAATCCTCATGATGATTGATGACGGGGCGAACAGATTAGATGAGCCTGTAAATGAAAACAATATCCGGGATATTGAACGGCTTGAAGTATATGATGCCAAAGACATTGACCGCAACGAGATTATCTTTGGAGAAGACCCGAACGACCCGGGATATGGTTATCCCGAAACATATCAGATTATTGGTTATAACGGCAATAGCTTTAGGGTACACAAAAGTCGATTATTAGTATTTGAAGGAGGCCTTGTATCCAATCGCCGTCGTCGCATGCAAAACGGTTGGGGCGGTCGCATTTTTGACCAAATTCAAGATGATCTACAGCGGTATACTTCAAGTTTGTCATTGAGTAATATGGCTCTGTCTCGATTATCACAGGGGATTTTAAAGCTGTCAGGTATGGCAGAGCTTCTTACTAACGATTTTGGCGAAGAGCAGGTGCAAAAACGGCTGCAGCTGATTGATATGGCACGACATTTACTAAATACGATTGCGCTTGACGAAGATGATGAGTATGATCAGAAAAATTTGACACTGACGGGCGTGAAAGACATCCTGGAGAAGTTTGAGAATGCATTATCGGCAGCTACGGACATTCCGGCTACCGTTCTTTTCGGTAAGTCACCGGATGGGCTGAACTCGACAGGTCATAGCGATTTCGAAAATTTCTATAACATGGTTGGTCGCATTCAAAAACGGACGTTAAAACCGCATTTATCCCGACTCATTCATCTTATGAGCCTTACACGGGAGTTTCGATTGAACTTGCCTGATGAATATACTATCAAGTTCAATGAATTATGGAATCAGAGTGAGAAGGAAGCGGCCGAGACGAAAAATATCACTGCACAGGCGAAGGAACATAGTGCTAACGCTGCAAAGACATACGTCGAAATAGGAGCGCTTGACCCGATGGAAGTACGAGGGAAACTAGACGATGGTGAGGATTATGAAATTGACAGGTCACTTGATAAGATCATTGCTGAGTCGGTGCCAAATTCCGAGTAGTTGGGTGGGGATGATACCACATGAAAATTGTTGCTAAAAAGACATATCGTTATCCGATGGGACTTGAGCGTAATTATGCAAAGTATCTTGTAGCTCACGTCCAGCGCATGATGAGTGTTATCCGTAGCTTTATACCAGAAATGGTTGATGTCATTAATCGGTATAAAATACAAATGGATGACGCTACTATGGTCAATGCACATATTGATATTGTGATAGACCGAATCCGTCAGGCAATAGAGTCTCCGGAAGTATTACGCAGGATGATGAGGCAGCAATATGATTTTGTAAATAGTCACGCCGACAGGGAGCTTAATAGTATCTTCAAGAGTTTATTTGGAGTACCGCTACAGTCCTTTGTAGTTATGCCAAGTATGCCGATCCATCAGGATGATGATATGGACGATTTCGATAAAATGCGTGATGTCTGGGTACAGCAAAACATAGATCTGATTGCTTCCATTGACGACAATACGATGTCCCAAATCCGCAGCGAAATTGCAGATGCTATTACCAATAATGTAGATACCGCATCTTTGACAAAACACCTGTCAGAGAGAATACAGGAGTTATCCGGAATTGAGATGCGAAGAGCAACGCTTATTGGCGTAGATCAGATAGGCAAGCTCAATGGCAGGCTTACGCAGTATCGCCAGCAGCATGCAGGGATTGATGAATATAAATGGCATACGGCAGGAGATGTGAGAGTTAGAGATTCTCACGCCGAAAGAGAAGGGCGTGTTTATCGATGGAGCGATCCTCCGCCTGATGGCCATCCGGGCAGACCGATACGATGCAGGTGTGTGGCACTTCCTGTTATTGACCTTGCAAAGTTTGGATACAAGCCTAAAAAGGGTACGTTTAAAGCAGCTGATGTAGTGAAACCCAGCCCGGAACATGATATAATTAACATAGAGGAATGTAAATCGCCGAAAGAAGCTCAAGTGTATTGGAAGTCCAAGTATAATGTGGATGTTGCTGATTCTATCAAACCGCTTGATTTTGAGGCGGTCAAAACTTCAATGGCAGGAATTGAGCGTGTCTTACAGGAGTTTCCGCAGGTAAGACAATCATTTGCAAGAATAGATACAGCGCAAAGAGGGGTAATGTGTGCCAAGTATTCGGACGGATCTATTAACTTCAATCCTGCGTATTATACTAATAAAAGTCGATTGAAAAACATGATCATGGGCAACGAGCGGGGATTCCATCCTAAAAACACGGGAATTCTTGAAGTCGGCGCGCATGAGTGTGGTCATATATGTGAAAAAGCACTTATCAAGAAATATAACGACAGCGTTTTAGGTGTTCTCGACTGGAATAAATGCACCTATGCAAAGCAGGTAATTAGGGAAGCTTGTAAGGCTGCTAAGAAGACACCGTTGGGAAAAGGCAAGAAAAACTTGACGCTTAAATCGGAAATATCCGGGTATGCGCTGCAAAATGATTCAGAATGTCTGGCAGAAGCGGTGGCGGATTACATAGCAAATAAAGATGAAGCCTCTATACTATCCATTGAGATATGGAAGATTTTGAAAAGGGAGTTGGGATAAATGAGTATACCTGAACCGTCTTTTTGGAAATATCTAATCTTTAATAACGACGGAATTATCGGCATTAAAGATGACGCTCCGCCAAAAGAAAAAAAGGCTTATGAAGCCTACCTCAAAGAAATGGAGCAAATGGAAAAAGAAGGAATTAAATAGAAGGCGTTTTAAAAGCACTTACAGTTGATTGCTGCAAGTGCTTTTTTCATGCCCACAAAAAGGGGAAGGAGGTAAGTGATACAGTTACTGCCCTTTATATTTTATGGAGGTGATCCTAAAGCATGCAGCGGTTTGACACTGTAGTCATTACGGCTACAAAAACGAATGAAGGGTTTATTAGAGATGCGCCCATTATTGGACGTGTAGGCATTATGCGTTATCAAAATGCCGACGGCTCGGACAGATATGAATATCGTCCTCCGGAAGAAGCATTTAACGAGGATAGCTTAGCCAGCCTTGAGGGAAAGCCGATTACTGTCGGGCACCAAGGAATGGTAACGGCCAGCAATGCAGGAAGCATACAGCCGATTGGTAGCGTATTAAGTGCGGGGCGGAAGGACGGAGATAATATCCGTGCTGACGTCATGATTTACAATTTACCGACAAGCGCAAGGGAATTGTCATGCGGGTATACGCTTGATATTGATGAGACCCCGGGAGAAACGCCGGACGGCAAGCATTATGATGCCGTACAGCGCAATATTCGGTATAATCACGTGGCCATTGTACAAAAGGGACGGGCCGGCATTGCCCGTCTCAATATGGACGGCAGTCAAGATTTTATGTTTGAGGACGACACAACAGGAGGTAGTAAATCTATGTCGGAAAATATGAAAAAAGTGCGAGTGGACAGCGGGATTGAATACGATGCAGCACCGGAAGTTGCTGTATACGTGCAGTCACTCGAACAAAAAGTAACAGAAAGTAAGGCTAATATGGACACGTTGCAGGCTAAATATGATGCGGCCATAAGTGATCTTGAAAAGGCTAAAAAAGATGCAAAGGACGCAGAGGAAGAACGCAAAAAAGCATTTGATGCCGCTGTTTCTACTCGCGTTGAAATGCTGGATGTTGCCAAAAAGCACAAAATCGAAAAGGCCGACAGCATGGCTGATATTGACATTAAAAAGGCTGTTATCAAGTCTGTGCGCGGAGATTCGTTCGACCTTACGGATAAGAGTGAAGAGTATATCAATGCTGCTTTTGATATGGCTAAAACAGAAACACAGACCCATGATGACAGTATGGCCAAACAGAGACAGGCCGTGAATAACAGACATGATGACGGCAGCGCCCAAGCAAAAAAGGAAGATAGTATTGATGATCCGCAGGCAGCCCTTGAAAAGTTGCAGCAAGACGAAGCGGACTTTTGGATGAAGGAGGTTAGATAATTATGACACAGCAGAAACCGTTTAATTGGTACGGAAATGAAGACGCGGTCGCATTTGTCGGAATGAAGGCAGATTCGTCTATTGACGTATGCGATACGTTCGCAAGCGAAGGTGGCGTAAACCCGGGAGAAGCGGTTATCCGAGGTACTGATGCAGCGAAACAGTGCAAAGCTGTAACTGCAGCGGGAGATGGTGCAAAGGTTATCGGTATTGCCGTCCACGTACACCGCGAACCGCAGCTTACCGCATCGGCAAAATATTATGAAGCAGGGTACACATTGCCCGTTATGACTTCGGGTGATATTTATGTGGCTGCAGGCGGGGACGTCAAAGCCGGTGACACGGTCGCACTGACAATTGCCGGAGGTAAGGGCGTCTTTGTTGCATCGTCTACGGCAAGCGCGGAGAAAGTAGCTAATATGACATATTTGGACAGCGGCGTGAAAGACGATCTTGTCCGCGTACGTGTCCGGAACTAAGGAAGGAGAATAAAACACATGGGTAAACACAATAATAACGGTCGTTACGATGAAGCGGAAGCACGTTACATTCAAAGCCAGAATCACTTGGACGCTGAGGCAAGCGTTTTCTTGGCGCGTGAATTAACACACATTCGGGCGCAGACGCTGACGGTTAAAAAGGCTCCGTTAAATGCATTTGCTGTATTTCCTGTGCAGACGGATATTCCGGCTGGGGCCGAAACGGCTATTCAGCGTATTTATGACGGAGTGGGTATGGCGGAAATCATCTCCAATTTTTCAGATGATCTGCGTCGTGTAGATGTAGTTGCAAAGGAAGTTTCCGTTAAAGTATTTATGCTCGGGGATTCTTACGGTTACAATTTCCGTGAAGTAAAAAATGCGCAGTTTGCAGGTAAGAATTTAGATGCGTTACGGGCTCAGCAGGCACGCCGCGGCATTGATCTCAAGCTCAATAAGCTGGCGTGGTTTGGGGATGAAAAACACAATATTACGGGGTTTATTAAAAACCCGAATATTTCTTTCTTCGCTCTTCCTAACGACGGCACAGGTTCTAAGACGCAGCTGAAAACAAAGTCGGTCGATAACGTTATCCGTGATATGAATGATTTCATTGATTCTATTCCGACGGCTACGAACGAGGTGGAACAGGCAAATACGGTATTGTTGTCTCCGGCTGTATATCGCCACTTGGCCGAAACGCGTATTCCTAATACGGAAGGACAGACGATTCTTGAGTTCCTGAAATCCGTACATCCTGAAATTACAAGGTGGATGAAGGTTGGTGAGCTGAAGAGTGCAGCTGCTGACGGTACAGATTTGATGGTAGCCGGTCACTTTGACCCGACTTACATCAAATTTGAAATTCCTGAGCGGTTTAACCAGCTGCCGGTAGAACAACGCAATTTGGAATATGTCGTAAACTGCGTATCAGAAGCGGTTGGCGTAACTGTTACGATGCCGATGGCGTTTGTTATGGCTAAAGGTGCGTAAGCAAGAAAGGAGCACACAATGATTATTTTAAACAAATCCGCAAAAGCCATCATCTTCGGTCATATTATGCTGGTGCCGGAAACGCCAAAAGATATTGATATGACAAGAGATGAGCTTGTTGGTACTTATCCGGCGCTCAATGAGATGTTGGATGACGGTATACTTGATATCATCTCTCACGAGCAGACTGAGGCGGCAGTGGATACTCTTAACACGAAGACGGTTGAACAACTGAAGGCTTATGTTGCTGAGCATGGGATTGATATCGGTACAGCCACTAAAAAGAGTGAAATTATCGCTGTCATTGAAGCCACAAGAGGGTAGGAATGGATACGGCAGCGGCATTAGGTATCTTTCGTAAGATTGCCCCGGAATTTGCCGAAATTGCTGATAATGAGGTGCGAGACCGGATGGTCCTGTATACTGACATGGTAAGTCAAAAGCGATTTGGCCCGTATTACGACAGGGCCATCGCTTACCTTACGGCGCATTTCCTAAAGCTTGACCAAATAGCCGCCGAAGAGGGTACTGACAGCGGTACGCTGACCGGGCATGGTTTGACAATGGAAAAAGAGGGCGATCTGCAGCGTCAATATGGCAGTACCGTGTCTGGTAGTGCCGGCAGTCTGGATGATCTATTGAGTAAGTCATATTATGGACGTATGTTTTTGGCTATTCGGGCCATGTGCATTGTTCCCGTTATTACCAGGATGGGGTGAGCCGGTATGGCATACGTAGAAGATACTGACTATGGATTTAATGCCATACTGGAAAACGTAAAAGGCTTAGACGGCAACGTAAAGGTTGGCGTACTGCAAGGTAAGGGAACCGAAAGTAACGGAACAAATCTGGTAGATGTGGCGGTATACAACGAATACGGTACAGAACGCATACCATCTAGGCCGTTCATGCGCCTTGCTGCCGATAATCATGGTGAAGAATGGCAGGACACCGCAGCAAAGTTAGCCTCCGTGGTAATAACTGGGGGAATAACGAAGCAGCAGGTCTTGGAGATAATCGGCAATAAGGCAAAAGGTGATATTCAGTCTGTCATCGGGTCTAGCCAGCTGGAAGCCAATGCCCTTAGTACAGTTAAGCGTAAAGGCTCTGCCGCTCCACTTATTGATACCGGAAGATTACGCAGCTCTATTGATTTTAGGATTGAAGGCGGTGGGTAATATATGAGCGGATTTCGTCGTAAGATTGAAATCATCCGCCGTAGTGGCGGTGCTGTTAATGATGATGGTGTGTATGTCCCGCCGCAAGAGGTATCCATATCCATTAAAGCTTCGGTACAGCCGCTTAACCAAACAGAGCGGGGGCTGTATACCCAAGCGCTTCCGGAAGGACGCAGAACCGCCAATTACATCAAACTGTATACAGCTAACCCTCTCATTTCAACGAAGGGTGTCGCAGGGGATTATGGTGATACCATGAGCGACATTGTCCTTTGGCAAGGAAGGCAATGGGAAGTTGTTCATGTAGATGCCTTCCAAAGCAACGTTATTAGCCATTATAAGGCAGTTGCGGTTGAGGTGATGGACCAGTGACGAGTACACAGCGCAAATTCATACATGATTTGATGGCGGAGCTTTTGGGGCTTGGCAAAAATAAGGTCGTTTGGGCCAATCAAAACATGCCTAAGCCCGGAAAGCCTTTTGCGACGCTGCGGTTGTATTCCTCCAAGGGCCAAGCCCATGAGGAGATACGCAAAGCGGACAAGAGTGATGTATATCGGGTGTTAACACCGATCGACGCATACCTCGAAGTGCAGTTATATGATGATGCAACAAGTCCATACGAACAGATGGAAGCAATGGTACAGTCGTTATGGCGACCGACAATAACGGATCGGTGTGCGGCTGTGCGTATTGCTTTTTTTGATGTTGGCGACATCCTGCAAATGGATGCGCCTCTTGATAACACCCGATATGAACATCGAGCGGTTGTAGATTTAAATGTCCGCTATCATCGTATAGTGACGGATGTCATAGAGCCAATTACCGAAATAGTTATAGACGGCAGGACGGCAGACCGTAGTCTGCCAATTGATGTCAAGAGTGAATAAAGGAGGAATAAAACTATATGGCAAATCTTGATAGAATTGTCAACGTTCAGATATCGCTGAATACGACGGGAGTATCGAAAGAGGGATTCAGTACGGGGCTTATTGTCGGCGCGCATTTTCATTCCCTCGCACGCGTGGAGACCTATACAGGGATAGATGCCATGATAAGTGATGGTTTTTCTGAAAATGAACCTGTATATAAGGCAGCTGCCGACTTTTTCAGCCAGACTCCTAGACCGAGAAGTGTAAAAATAGGACGCCGTAAATGTGACGGCGTGGCCGTTACGGTAACAGATGTGGTACCGCAGGGAACCTATGCGGTCACTATCTCGACAAAAGATATCGCAGGGAACGTTACGAAAACGCCATTCTCGTATAAAAATTCAGGCGGGAATGAAGAATCGATTATTACGGGTATTGCTGCGTTAATTACAGCTGATAAAAAAATCCCGGTAACCGCGACGGCTGAAACTACAACGTTGAAAATCAAACAAAAAGACAGCAATATCCCGTTCGCCGTTACCGTATCATCTAATTTAACGGCGATGTCTGATACAGTAACAGAATCCATTGCGCAGTCCATGACGGCTATTACAGCTACTGACAATGACTTTTACGGTATTATCTTAGCAAGTCGTGAACAAGCTGATATTCTAGCTATGGCGGAATGGACGGAAGCCCATATCAAACTGTTTGGCACGGCCATTGCCGAGGAAGGTGCGAAAGATGCGGCTGTATCAACAGATACGGGATACAAGCTGATGAATAATAATCTGTATCGGACGTTCTGGTTTTATCACAAAGACGCTGCTACAGACTATCCGGAAGCGGCGGTTATGGCCCGCTGCTTTGCTATTGACCCGGGCGGCGAAACGTGGGCGAATAAAAAGCTGGCGGGCGTTACGACGGATGGATTGACCGAAACCGAATACAATGCCATTACCAAGAAAAACGGCAACACCTTTGAACGGTTCCGTAATATTAGTATCACGCAGAACGGTAAGGTTGCGGCAGGTGAATGGATTGATGTTATCCGCTTCCGCGATTGGCTGCAAGAAGAAATTACAACGAATGTCTTCGGAGTAATGATTAACAGCGATAAAATACCGTACACGGATGCGGGAATTGCCATAGTAGAAGCGCAAATTCGAGCTGCGCTAAAAGAAGGGCAGGACAAAGGCGGTATTGCTCCCGATGAGGTCGATTCGGACGGTAATACTAACCTTGGCTTTACCGTGCATGTGCCGCTTGCTGCTGATATTTCGCCAAATCAAAAAGCAAGTCGTGTTTTAACGGATGTTACGTTTACGGCGCGGCTTGCAGGCGCTATCCATGCGGTTGATATTAAAGGCGGTCTGACGTATGAAAATCTCATTACAACGAGATAGGAAAGGAAAGGTGATATAGATGGCAGATGTAAAAACCTACGACCCTAAAAAGGTAATAGTTATTTTCGGCGGTCGTGCATTAAGCGGATTTGCCGAAGATGATATGGTGACGATTAAGCCTCTGGGTGATGGAATGCAAATCTATTCCGGTGCAGATGGTGAAGTCGGCCGAAGTGTGGATCCGAACCAGACTTTTGAGGTTACCGTTGCCCTTGCCACTTCGTCTGAAAGCAATACGTATTTATCCAATTGCTATAACAAAGACCGTGCAACGGGTAAAGGGATGGCTCCGCTCATCATAAAAGATTTATCGGGAGAAACGCTGTTTTTTGCCAAACAGGCATGGCCGCAAAACTTTCCCGAATCAAAGCGTGGGCGCAAGATTGACAACCAAGAATGGGTATTTAACACGGGGCAAGTTACCAATCCGATTATTGGAGGGAATGACTAATGGGAATTAGCAGCTATGCAGGCGGTACATTTACGCAGTACGAGCAAGGTGAGTATGTCTTTTCGATTCGACAGTTTACGCCATTTTATGCCATGAAAGTGCTGGGGGAATTACAGAAAATCGTTACGCCTATCTTAGGCGGTGCCGTACAGGCTGCGGAAAATGTAGACACAGAAGCCGAAATTCGGTCTATTCCCGTATTGACGAAGTTAGTATCGGGAGCCGTTAATGGCATGGCTGACAAGGTGGACGGTGAGACATTGGAGCGAATTGCAAAGCTCTTGCTTGACCCTAATTATGTCAGTGTGGCTCCGATTCATACCAAAGAATTTCAGCGATTGGACGAAGCAGCCATTAACGAAGTTTTTTCCGGTCGCGTCATCGATATGATTGCCTTGATGATGCAGGTTGCTAAAATCAATTATTTGGATTTTTCGAAGCTCTGCAGCGTCCCGACTGGAGCCCGCGAGGTGTTGGCAGAGCTGAAACAATCATTCCGGGTACAATATCCGACGACTTCGGAGATTTAATCTTTATTTACCGAGCTATCGAAAGCGGCATGGTCTCTTTTGCAGAAGTAACAAGAGGGGATGTGTCGCTTTCTGAGTTGGTCGGAATTAATCATTACCTTGATATGAAAGCCGATATTGAATATGCCAATATCAATCCTAAGAAGAAAGGAGGCTCGTCCCGTTGATAGTAAGAGAGCTCGTTACCAAGATAGGGTTTAGAGTTGACAAGAAAGGGGCAGATAATGCAAGCCAGTCTGTCGACAAAGTAAAACAGAAGCTGGAACGTGCGGGGGAAACGGGTAAGCGTGCAGGTGATACAGCCGCCTCCGGTATTAATCGCATGGGCTCGGAGGCAGGTAAATCTGCCGGTTTAATTGATAGATTGACGCAGCGGTTGGGGGTGCTGGGCAGAAGCAGAGCATCGGCACCTTCTATTGCACCTCTCTCTATCAGTAGATTAGTTCCGAGCGGTCTTTTTTCTGCACTTGGAATGGCCGGCGGCATAGGGGCGAAAAGCTTTTCTTCAATGAGTGGGCTAGCCGAAGCTGCAAGAGGGTCCGTAATGGGAGTTACGGGAGCTGTCGGCGGACTTGTGAGTGCACTTGGCCCTCTTGCAGCTGCTGTGACCGCAGCATTTTCCGTATCGGCTATTAAAAATACAGCAGATGAAATGATGAACTTGGACAGTCGATTGCGAAATGTTACGTCATCTGAACAAGAACGGTTTGAGGTTGAGGAGAAATTATATTCGTTGGCTCAAAACAACCGTCAATCCCTACAATCTATCGGGGACTTATACTTTAAAGTCGCTCGTGGGGCAAAGCAATTCGGGATTAGTCAAGAGGATTCCTTGCGTGTAACAGATGTTGTTTCCAAGGCGTTAACGGCTGGAGGTGCTTCAGCAATGGAAGCAAAGGCATCTATTTTGCAGCTGGGGCAGGCGATAGGGTCAGGTCGCCTGCAAGGCGATGAGCTGCGGTCGTTGGACGAGAACGCATCAAACCTAATGCAACATATTGCCGAGCATTTCGGAGTCACCGTAGGGCAATTAAAGAAGTTAGGCGCAGAAGGACAGTTGACATCAGAAAAGATTATCGAAGGTATTCTTGCCAGTGGTGCGGCTGTTGATTCTGAATTTGGTAATATGCAGATGACGGTTGATCAGTCCATGCAGATGATTGAGACCGCATGGGACTATACCATCTTACGGATACAAAATAAGACGCAGATTTTTAGTAGTATCGCTAAAAGCATAGCCTCCGCTTTACATTCAGTAGAAAGCGGTATTGATGCGCTGTTTGACTTGGCCGCAGGGCCAAAAAGCGAATCGGAAGAAGATCGGGCTAACTATTCGGTGCTGCAGGAACAACATCCTGTATTATCAAGGATGCTTGATTTGTGGAATCAGATATCTGAAGCTATCGGCGGAGCAGGAAAAGCTCTCTCAAGATTGGGGGCCGCCTTGGCGCCTATCATTGAAAAGATAGGACCAAAGGTAAGCCTTTTTATAGGCGCTGTAGTCAAAGGCCTTACCTTTATCATTAATATATTTACGGCTATTATTGACAAGATTGCGCAATTTGCCGAAGCATTTCCGGGTCTAACGGAAGCTATCATGACAGCAGGAGCAGCTATTGCAACATTTTTGGTTGCACCTTTTTTATTGGTACTGGCGGTTATCGGTACTGTTGTTGATGCGGTCGCGTGGATTGCTGACGCTATTTCAAATACATTTCAGTCCGGTACAGAAGCGGTATCTGCCTTTATTGATTCGTTCATTAGCGGCGCACAAAACGCATGGACTTCCTTTACAGGTGCCGCATCCGGAGCTATTAATTCTGTAAAGAGTTTTTTCTCGGATCTATACAATTATGCTGTAGGGATTATCCAGTCTATTGCCGATGCCATTCAGAGCTGGATAGGAAGTAAGATTGATTGGGCTATTGACAGTCTCAATACATTGCGTGATTTCGCATCCAGCGTATCGGATGGTATCGCAAACTCTGTAACCAACGCCCAAACGAATATGAGTCAAACCAATACGTTTTATGTGGGTTCGCCTGAAGAGGCAGGTCAAGTGCTGGGTTATCAGGGAGTGACTTTCTTCGATAACGTGTAGAAGGGAAGATGTAACATATGGATTTTAGTTTCATGCAAAATCAGCAGGCGTCCATCCTGCCGAAACTTACCCAGCCGGCTAAGATTGGGGACGCATTGACTTGCGATGTGGTCATCAGCAGGGAAACGAAATTTGAAAGCGATGTGACAGAATATCCGGTTGAAGACGGATTTTCCGTAGCCGACCATGTTATCCGTAAGCCGATGGTTTTGACTTTAGACGTGCTGTTTACGCCGACGCCTGTTACTTGGTTCAGCCCTTCTTTTGGGGCGACCAACTCAATGAATAACGTGGTCAATCAGATTATGGATATCTACCGTAAAGCAGAACCCATCACGATTACATTGGTAGATGCCATTTATACGGATATGGTCATGATATCAGCACCGCTTCCACGCAACGTGGAAAACGGATACTGCTATAAATGTCAGCTGTCTTTTAAACATGTACGGCGTGTAATACAACGTACGGAAGATGTTCCGCAGGAATATGCCGACAATGACGCTGCCGGAAAAGCAGGTACAACGGAAAAAAATGGCGGTGCTGCGGCTCAACAGGATATAGGTACCGGTATGGTTACTGTAGATCCGTCAACGAACAATGGTAAATCACAACTACCGGGTATGATGACGGATTCTATCGACTTATCCCAATACGGCAGCATTGGTACTGGAATTGAAGCTTCCGCGTATATAGCGTCCTCTTCCTTATACAAATCATTCGGTGGTGGGGGGGGGTGATCGCTAGTGATTATCTTATCCATGATTGATGCAAATGATTTTGTGGAAACCGCCATCTTGGATACTGCAACTTATCAACTGCATTTCGGTTGGAATGATTATTCTAAGTCTTGGTCACTAGATGTGCGAAATGATGGCGGCATTGATATCGTGCGAGGCATTTCCATCGCGCCAAACTTCCCCTTATTACATCAGTATCGGCGACATGCCGGATTGCCGCCTGGCGAGCTTGTTGCTACAATTGCCAATTCCAATGTCACGGTTCTTACCCGCGACTCGTTTATGGACGGTAGCTGCGCTTTTATTTATATACCGGGAGATGAACTCAATGTCATTGTGGAATCGGCAGTATAGACTGAACTTTCCGGAGATAAAACTTGAATATGCCAATACGCTGAAAATATCGTTTAACGTAGACAAGGACCTCACTCGGGAAAGCAATAAATGCAAGGTCTCTATCTGGAATCTCAGCGACGAATCACGCAAGAAAATAGAGAAAGAAGATGTAAAGGTAGAGCTTTATGCCGGATACAAAGACAATTCCGGTCCGGTGCGCATGTTCATCGGATCCGTAATTACAAGCCAATCAAAAGATACCGGAAAAGATATTATTACAGAGCTGACGTTATCAGACGGGCAAGTCGCTATACGTGACAGTATTTTTTCTATCTCATTTGCCCCGGGGACGGATGGTCGTCGTATTATTCAGTATATTGCTGATGAAATGGGGCTTGCACTCGTTTTTGGCGATGGGGTTAAGATAGGCACCTATCAAAACGGGTATTCTTTTATTGGAAAAGGTGCGGATACGCTGGATGAGATATGTAAAGCGCAGGGCTGCAACTGGAGTATACAGAACGAGGTGCTGCAGATTATCATGCAAGGAGGCACTTCAAAAAGTATAGGTCTTGTCTTTTCGACCGGCAGTGGCTTGATTGGTTCTCCTGAGCGAATTGTAAAAGCCAATGTCAAAGAAAATAAGGATACCCCCAAGCGCAAGCGTAGAAAAAAAGAGGGAAAAGAGGAAAGGCAAGCAGGTTGGAAGATAAAAACCTTGCTTGCACCGACAGTCAATCCTGGAGATGCTGTGAAAGTGGAAAGCCGGGTTATTACCGGTTGGTTTAAAGTTGAGACGATATCCCACTCCGGTGACACGCATGCAGGGGACTGGATAAGCGAAATGACATTGATAGAAAGGTTGATTTATACCGATGGTACAAAAAAGCAATCAAGTCAAACAGACAATCAATAATTGGATAGGTGATCAGATCGCGAACGTGCATACGGCTATTAGTGCCGTTGTGGTGTCATACAATCCAAAAACCAACAGGGCGAGCGTACAGCCTACAGGAAAGTGGAAAGCGAAAGACGGTCGCAGCATCGACTATCCGGTCATACATCAGGTGCCAATTATGTTCCCGATGGGAAGCGGCGGCACGGCAGGGATGACGTTTCCTATCCAATCAGGGGATGGTTGCTTGCTGGTATTTATGGAAACCCAATGTGATGACTTTCTCTCCGGTGGTGATAGTGATGACCCACGTCGTCACAGCCTGAATGATGCCATTTGTATTCCGGGGCTGTATACCGGGGCAGCTTCGGCCAATGTTACTAATAGCGGGGAAACATGCCTGTTTTGTGAGGGCTCACTGCTTCGTTTATCTGGCGGTAGTTTTACAGGAACACTTGCAGATGGCACTAACTTTTCATTCTCTGGCGGGGATTTGGTTGTAAATGGAATTTCTCTTACTAAACACGTACATGGAGGAGTTGAAAGCGGTGGCAGCAAAACCAATAAGCCGGAATAGGATGGTGCGATATGGCATATGATTTAGCGCTGGATATGGCAACGGGCGACCTTGTTATACAGGACAACGATTTACTGATGATTAATAATGCTGAACGAGTTGCACAGCAGATTGTTATAACGTTGCGAGAGTGGCTCGGTGAGTGGTTCTTGCGAACTACAGATGGAATTCCGTATTTAGAGTATGTTTTAGTTAAAAATCCTAATATGGCGCACATTGAGCAGATATTCCGAGAAGCCATAATAAAGGTTGAGGGCGTTACGAGTGTAACATCTATTAGTCTTACTTTTGAACGTGTCAAACGCAGTCTCACAGTTGAATATGAAGCTGTTACCAATTACGGCATAATAACGAATAAGGAGGTGTTGGGTTATGGCAGAAATGATTAAATATGGCCTGACTCGAGAGGGCTTCCGGAAAAAGAGGTTGCCTGAAATCAAAGCGAATATAGAAGCTCGTATTGCCGACTCACTGGGCTTACCAATCGAAATCGGCAGTAATAGTGTTCTTGGCAATCTTATCGGCATTTACTCGTATGAAATAGCTGACCTGTGGGAAGCGGCGGAAGCTGTATATAACGCTATGTATCCTAGTACCGCCTTCGGAGTGTCTCTATCCAATGCTGCGGGCCTTGCCGGTATCTCGCTATTAGCTGCACAGCATACGACTGTGACTGCTACTTGCTACGGAAAAGACGGCATAGTCATACCGAATGGGGCGCAGATTACGGCTGGCGGTGATAACGATACTGTCTACACCTGCACCGATACAGACTTGAGCATATCCGTTTCCCGCGCTAATTATGTATCGCTCACCATTCCTGCGAATATCACGCAAGGAACAACCTACGCTGTTATCATGGACGGTAAGAAAGTCTCTTATACGGCTTCTAGTTCAGACAGTAAAACAACAGTCCTGGTTAATTTAGCAGCAGGCTTCACATTTACAGACAGAACGCTGACCACATCCAATGATACGCTTGAGATTGTCATGACTAACGCAGAAGATACGTTCAGCATAGCGGCAGATAATGTGCTTATAAATCTTATTGGTTCGCCGTTCAGTTTTAAATGCGAAACCGCAGGGCCTGTAGTCCCTGCTATCGGGGCCTTAACACAGATACTGACAACCGTCCCCGGTTGGAGTGCGGTCAATAATACAAAAGCGGCAGCAGTCGGTCGAAACGCCGAATCAGATACATCACTTCGTACACGATGGAGCGCATCTCTGTATGCTCGGTCGTCTGCAATGGTTGAATCCATCCGAGCCGCAATTTTGTCGAATGTTGACGGTGTCAATGCAGTGATAGTTTACGAAAATGATACGGACGAGACGGATGCTTACGGTCGCCCACGTCATTCTGTTGAAGCTATTGTGGAAGGCGGTACAAATGTAGCCATTGCAGAACAAATTTTAAAGAAAAAGGCGGCGGGAATCACAACATTCGGAAGTATAAAGAAAGATGTTACCGATTCGCAGGGAATTACGCATACGATATGTTTTAATCGACCGACAAAGGTGAAAATCTGGATTAAAATTATAGTTGGCAAGAATTCGGACGAAACGATGCCGTCAACAGCCGTACAGGAAATAACTTCCGCTGTACTTGAAAAAGGTAGTGCACAAGCCCTCGGTGAGGACGTTGTTTTACAACGATATTTTGCAACCATATTTAATGCCACGCAAGGCATTGGCTATATTAATATGACGGCTTGTGCCGGAGAAACCGCCGGGGCTTATACTACGGACAACGTCGACATATCGCCGAGACAAATTGCAGTTTTTGATAGTAGTCGGATAGAGGTGACGTTGCAATGATATCGCCAACGGAACGAATGAAATGTCATCTGATATCCCAGTTTGACAAGAAGCCTAATATTGCGGCTCTCCTTGAAGCAATCGGGACAGAACTTTTTTTATTGCAAACAACTTTCTCAGATCTAAAAAATAAACGTTGGATTGATACCGGCGAGGGAGTGCAGCTGGACAGAATCGGTGAAATTATTGACAAGCCACGAACCATTAATGAGGCAATTCAGTTGAGTTTCTTCGGATTCAAAGACCAAGAGAACACAGGAACATTTGGGCTGCATCCGTTTTTCGACGAGTACAATCAATATCTTGCGTCTACAACGCTGAATGATATTGAATATCGCAGAGTGCTCTGGCAGAAAGTTTCTAAAGACGTATCAATGGGAACGGTTGAAGACACGATTCAGAGTCTACGGTTCATTTACAACGCGGAGCACGTCATAGTAGAAGACGTGGATGATGCAAAGATACGCATTGCTATCGGACGAAATTTGACGTTAAGCGAACGACGATTTGCACAGGCTCTGGGATTAACGGTAAAGGCTGGTGGGATAGGAGTTAAAAACTCCCTATGTTATGACCATGACGCTTATTTTGGATTCGCAGACCAGCAAAATGCAAAAGGTTTTGAGGTCGGTAAGATGGCCGATCTCTTTTAACAGGAGGGATTAATAAATGGCTTTAGATTATGAAAAGATATGGGGAAGTAACGCTGCAACTCAATATACATTTAGCGATATTGATTATTTAAAAGGCTGGGAATTTATCGGAGCTACGCCGCCTGCACGTCAGCAGTTTGATGCGTGGATGCGGAATGCTGACAAGAAAATGCTTGAGACACACAATGATATTGTTAAGGCAGGGAATAACCTTGCGGCCCATAACACCGATGAAACCGCACACAAACCAATACTTGACGCTATAAAAGCTATTACGGGATTAGACTTCGGTACAGCTCCGAGCAGAACCATTACAAATATGATAACTCTCCTTGGACAAGGAGGAATTATAGCGGCAAGACTGTCAGAAACGGGCTTTGTAAAGTTTGCAAACGGTTTCACTATCCAGTGGGGATATGTGCGAAATGTCGAAAATCCCCACAAAGTGCAATTACCAATTGCTGTAAGTTCTCTGTACGCAGTGGCAGGAAACGATGAAAACGCCGAAAATGAGCCACTAGTCTTAACCTTTGACGAGTACGGTACTACAGGATTTAGGATCCATTCTTACCGTGTTAACAAAGTTATTTCTAACGTTTGGGGATCGTGGGTGGCCATCGGTAAAGTTTAGCCAGCCGTGACTGTATCTCCGGTTAAACTTTACCAATGGCAATATATTTAAGTGCAGGGGCGTCAACAACATTCGTTCTGAACCATAATTCTGTAGTGGTTGATAAATCCCATATCCATGAACCGCTTAATTTATAATTAGGTTCATTGCTATCAACAATTCCTGTGCATACAACAACAAATAGTTCAGTAAACGCAATTGATAGTGAAGCTTTTACCCCATTATTCGAAGGTTTTACTGTAGTTCCCCACTGGATAGCTCACCAACATATGGCAAACCACCTAAAATTCGTACTGACGCTGCATAAAAAATTAAAACCATTGCCTGTACAGTCCGAAGTGTTGACTCCAGTGGTGGATCCGCTATGCGGAACGCCAACTGTAAAAGCTAACGAGGCGTTAGGCACCGAGATTGGATAATCGATATGTCCCTCTTTGCGATCCGTTACATATCCCCACTGGCTAATAGCCAACTGCAACCCAATGTACTGAAGGCGCTTTTTCAGATGTTGTCCGAAAAACTATTTTTGAGTTGGTGCTCTTATCGAATATAAACGCACAACCGTGATTTTTGACCGCGTCATTATCGCTAACGCTGCCAATCCCACTGACTTTATACGTTGTCGTAAATGCAATCGGTAATGTTGCGCTGCAACTGTAGTTTTCCGGTGGAGATGTAGTTCCCCACTGGGTAAGAGAATTGGCGAAAAACGCTGTTTTTGAACAGTAAAAAAACAAGAAATATGTAACACTAATGCAGCACGCCAGGAGCGGTAAGCATCGGCCCTATGCGTGTTATTTTTATGGATGAAATCATCAAACTTGCAACACTATTTTAATTTATTGATGGCTCGGCGCAGGTCTGCTATGGTTTTGTGCGTATAGACACGGGTGGTGATGTCTCCATTTTTGTGTCCGAGGATTGCTCGAACTGCTGTAGGATTTGCACCGCTACTATCGAGCAGGCTGGCGACGGTATGGCGGCAGTCATGCGTGGAGTGATCAGCTTTGATTGATTTCATCCAGTGTTTAAATTGAAGCCGAAATTGTGCATATGTGTACGGGTATAGATAGTCATCTGCATTGTAATAAGCCGTCTTTATGATGGGGAAAATGCGGGGGTGTATGGGAATGAGGCGATTTCTTCCGGCAATAGTTTTGCTGTCGGTCACAATCAGATATTTATTTTTGAGCTTGACGTCTTTGCGCCGAAGGTTGAGAAGCTCACCGCAACGCATGCCGGTGTATAGCAGTATGAGAGCGCCTCCGGCCTTGTCTTGTATGCGCCAAAGTTTGTTGATTTGCTGGCGTGTAAACGGCTTGTGCGGCTTGACCTTGATATCTTTACCGAGAGCAAGGTACTGACCGTATTCGTGATCTATCCAGTTGTTGATGATGGCAAACTTATATAACTGATTTATGAGACTGCGGACCTTTTTGCAAGATGAGTAAGACAGTCCTACATTGTGCATATCGTCAATCACCTGTTGCAGGTGCCGGTACTGGATATCAGGCAATGGCATGGAAGTAATACGGGCAATGTGCCGATATGCATTTTTATATGACTCAACAGCAGATTGGCCAACTTGCTTACTATGGGTAGGCAGCCATGCTTGGTACACCTTGGTCAACGTGATACCGGTCTGCGGTTGTGATTGTTGATTGTAATTAGCAAGCGCGGTTAGAGCGTCTGAGCGGGTAGGGTAATACCCAATGACTGCATAGACTTGATGACCTCGGGCATTGTAGCCGATTGTTTTCCGGGCGATGTAAGGACGATGCCTGGAACCGGATAATTTACTAACGCTGCCATATCCATTCGGTAGTCTCATTTTTCTGCCTCCAAAATAATAGAAAGGATTTGATAACACATGAAAAATAACTATGTATTTATTTTAGATGCAAATGGCGAGCGCATAACAACGATTGTCGACAATATGATTAATCCGGTTGGGGAAGCGGCACTGTTAGCACAAGCGAAAGAACAGTATCCGAATGCGGCCCAATACATTTACAAGGCCGATGGTGATGATATGCTTGACCAGTTCATTTCCGGGAAAATCTACAAGGACGGTAAGATGGTAGACGCTCCTGTCATCGCGCCGTCGGCAGCAGATATTAAGGCGGCTAAAGTGGCCGATATTAAAGCAAAGTACAATGCTAAATTCACCACATACGAGTCAGCATTAATCAGAGCACGTCTTGCCGGGAATGATACCGCAGTAAGCAAGATACAGGCAGAATATAAATCGGATCTAGCGGCGATGGCGGAAGAAATTAAGGAGGTATAAAGGTATGGAATTTTGTGAATATTGCGGCAGCTTTTTAAACGATGACGGTCGTTGCCCGTGGGAAGATTGTCCACACAATGCATTGTTGGATGCAGAGGCTGAGATTAAAAAGCTGGCGAATAAAGAGAATACTAAACCGGAGCCTGTTGCATGAGCCCCGAAGTAATACCGCCGAGCTTGTGGAGCAATCCTGATTGGTATGAATCTCTTATAGCAGTGACGATATTGATATTAACGATTGCCGGGACACTCATTAAAGTGTTTATCGTGAATCCATTAAAATCTAACACAGAGGACTCGATGGAACGGCTAAAAAAGATTGAAGAGGACGTTAATACCATGTCTTCTGATTTGAGGAGTATTAGCGTGTCGTTAGCATCATTAAACGAGAGTCTGTCTAATGCTCATCATAGGATTAACACGGCGGACGAACGTATTATGCGGCTAGAAAACACATTCATTTTCAACAAGGAGTGATGTAGAAGTGATGGATAAATCAAAAATTATAAGTGCAATTAAAAAAGCCGCATCCGGCATACGGATAAGCGGCATAAGGCCAACTGGGATATTAGCTACACGGGCACTGGTATTACTTATACTGGTGCCTATTCTATTGGTTGTACTTGCGTACCTCGGAACTTTTATAAGAGGCTATGTCAGCTATGATATCGGACGTCTGATCGATACGGGAATTAAGATTATTGACCACATCTTCATACCATCAGTACTTGCGTCGCTGGTAGGTTTCTTGGCTTTATTTGTTGACAAGGACGGCGACGGAGTGCCGGACACACTGCAAAATAAGGAGGACAAAAAATAATGCGTAACGGTATTGACGTAAGCTACGTGCAAGGCGAGAAAAACTTCGACTTTGAGCTTGCACGGGCGCAAGGGTATGACTTTTGTATTGTCCGTATTGGTGTAACGTACCGGGGTGTGCCGGAGCTTGATGAGTACTTTATCAGTAATATCAATGCGGCAAAAGCAGCCGGAATGGACATCGGCATTTACTATTACAGCACGGCACTGACAGAGTGGCAAGCGCAGCAAGAGGCGCGGTGGTTGCTTGATACTATGCATACGTATCTTGACGACGTGGAGCTTGCCGCCGGAGTATGGTACGACGTTGAGACACGAGCGCAGCAGCAACTCGGCGCGCAAGAGCTGGCGACGGTTGTGATGGCATTTTTTAATGATGTCAATGCGGCTGGTGTGTACGCGGGGTTGTACGGCTATTATGACATGTTAACTAATAACTTGGACATCAGTATGCTGCCTAATTATATCCCATTATGGCCCGCAAACTACGGCGAGCAAAACTATTACAAAGCTGAAAATCCTGACCGTAATTGCCCGATTTGGCAGTACTCGGACAGTGGTAATGTCGGCGGTGTTGCCGTTGATTTGGATGTGATGTACTAATGCGGAGGATACAATATGACAAAAAATATATGCCGGTTACTATTGCTGTTATCATTGTTGCTGTTATCGCCGTCCTGCTACTCTGCAGATACTACGACGACAGGGTCGCAGCCGACAGTCACGATGCAATTGTCACAATACAACAGATTAAAGACGATAATCAATCAGCAAGAGATGACGTTAGCAACGCTCGAAACGAAATTAGCAGTGCTCAGCAGCAACTCGACAGAGCAAGAAGCCATCTTGACACAGCTGCAGGACGAGTTGATGAGTTGCAAGAACGAACTCGACAAGACAAGGCAATCATTGACGAGTGCCAACATTTCATTGATAAAAGCCGAAGAGACGCTGCAGAGGCAAGCAGAATCCTTGAAGACATTGACGCAGCAAATCAAGCAACTGGTGCACAAGCAGGCGGTACTGCGCCGTCAACGTGATACATGGCGCGCACTAACTATCGGCATAGTCGGATATATTGCATATGATAAGCTTAAATGAAATAAGCCCTCGGCAATCGTCGGGGGTTATTTTTTATTTAATTGTAAATAGATCCATTAAAGGAGTGGGAAACCATAGAAAGAGAGAATTCTCAAATTAGAGTATTCTCCATCTCCAATTTATTACCTCCAACATTTGACGAGGAACCTAATTTTTGTATATATTAAGGATATAAAATAATAAAGAGAGGTGTTTTAATTGAGCATTTCCATGGAAACATTAAATCAAAAAATTGAGAAACAGTTTGGTGAACAGATATCGCCTCATTTATTTTCACCTTACATTGAGAAGAACGATAACGGATGTTATGAATTAAAACGAGTAGGTGAAAATCCCAATTTAAGTGCTAAGCGGTTGTCTGACTTGGTTGAACTAATTAGCGAAACAACATTTTATTTTGAGGGAAAAGAATTTCTATTTAAATTATAATATAACCTACTATTAAAGACATACATTAAAGGTCTGTTATAATATATGGGTACTCATGATAGGTTTGGACAAGGCTAAGTGCAAGCAAGATGGGATTAAAAAGTAATAGTCAGACAATATACAAAAATACTCATACCGCCAGTGAATAAAAGACGTCTCAGTTCTCGAAACGGTAATCATTTGTCTGTTAAATCGGCACGGAAAATCCGTGCCGATTTTTATGTTGCGGGCATCGAAAATCACAATTTTTTTCTTGACAGGTATGAGGAGAGATGCTAGAATTTTTATTGTCGCAAGGAAAACATGCTGTGAACGGCATGGCCACCGCGATAAGGTTTTAAGAAGTTTCACGGCCTGTCTTGACAAAGCAAAAATGCTTTGGTAAGATAAGCAAGTCGCCGCAAGGCGAGATGACCTTTGAAAACTGAACAA
>OBJQ01000416.1_pt1 | contig 33760 bp, 36 predicted proteins | sample 1519921 | NCBI WGS metagenome assembly OBJQ01 (sample SAMN04209244, study PRJEB22552) | human gut metagenome | biome: gut; material: feces | host: Homo sapiens | place: USA: Oklahoma
TTCTCCAGTTTTTTAAAAATCCAACAACATCCTTAAACTCATTCATATTCAATTTGACTAATTCATTATATAATTCATCATATCTCTTAGCTGCATTTTTATATGTATAGTCTTCGTTGAAGTCAAGATAGTCTTCTTTCCATTCATATGCATTTTTTAATAATGGATCAATCTTGAGCATCAATTCAAGTATTTGAGGCTTGTTTATGGCATAGCCGATTTTCTTATTGTATTGAGGAATATTATCTTCAATGTCTCCTTTTCGTTTCATGAGAAGGTGATTCCAATGTTTCAGCAAATAATAATTAACGCTGTCCTTATCTTGCTTGGACATAACATGAATTCGTACATTCTTTAATGCATCGTTAATATTTTTTACGACATGAAATGAATCGACCATGACAATACAGTTCTTAAAATGATGATAGGCAAAATCTCCGTAGGTTGTGTTCATATCAATGCTTACATATTTAACATTACTGAATTCACTTTTATTGATGTACTGCATATAAGAATAGAGCTTGAATTTTTTCCTGCTTGGAAATATATCGATAATCTGACTTGTTTCCCAATCAATGAAGATACAAGCAAATTTATTATCCCAGGTTCTGCCTAGATAAAATTCATCAATTGAAAGAACTCTAGGAAGTGGGTTAGGACGCATGGTGACATACTGATCAAAAATATTGACAACAGAAGAAGTAGAGATATGATTTTTTTCAGCAATAGAAGTAAAGGTATAATTCAATCTCTTACAGTCCTTGAGAACCTGTATAATTGTAGCGTTGGAAATTCTTTGTCTAGCAGCAATGAAAGGATTATCTTCAAGAAAAGACTTATGACAATCATTGCATATAAATCTTCTGCATCTGTAATTGATATAGGTGTTATTTGTGTTGAAAATAGAATGAGTGATTTTTTTAATCTTGTAATCTTTGATATTTGCATTTAAACTGCCACAGCAGGGACAAGGCTTAATTTTTCTGGATAAAGTGACATTAATAAAAACGGTATTATCAGTTCTTGCAATGTTTAAATCTTGAATATCATCAGGTTGTAAACCAAGTAAATTTATAGTATCATAATCCATGAGTTAAAACTTTCCTTTCATATATGGTTGTTTCTGCAAAAATATCATATCATGAAAGGATTTTTTTAATATGAAGGAGACCCCTTTAAAATTTAGAGATAAAAAAAGGGACACCCCACGGAATTGTAGACCAAAGGGTTGACCCCACACTAATTTAAATTTCTCTTTTTATTTTGTTTATTTACTTTTATAATTAGTATGTTTTTTATCTGATTATTTTATTGTTTGGAATTTATCTGCTGAATTGAGTATTGAGTTTTTATTCAATAAAAATATAATTTTATGTCTTGTTCTTGAAACTATTAGTAAATAGTAATGCAGAAAATACAAGTGTTAAGTAAAAATACTTGACAGATAAAATATTTATGGTATTATATGTAGGCAAACTAAAATAACGGAGGAAATATTATGGCTGTAAAAATTAGATTAAAAAGAATGGGTGCTAAAAAATCACCATTTTATAGAATTGTGGCTGCAGATTCAAGAATGCCAAGAGATGGACGTTTCATTGAACAATTAGGAACTTATGATCCTAGACAAAATCCTGCAGTAGTAACAATCAAAGAAGAAGAAGTTTTAGCATGGTTAAACAAAGGTGCTCAACCTTCTGATACTGTAAGAAATTTATTAAGTCAAAAAGGTATCATGAAAAAATTCGCTGAAGCTAAAGATGCTGCAAAAGCTAAGAAATAAGCTGGTGATTTTAAGTGGACTACGTAAAAACTTTACAAGATATTGCTAGTGAATTAGTAAGTGATAAAAATAAATTAGAAGTGAGACAAATGCCTTCTTTAGAAGAAGATACAATTGTTTTATATGTTTACGCTTCTCATGAAGATATCGCTAAACTCATTGGTAGAAAAGGTATGATGGCTAATTCAATTCGTCAATTAATGTCTGTTTGTGGACGCTTAAATGACAAGAAATTAGATATCAAATTTGAATCTTATGGAGAATAGATGTGATATCACATCTATTTTTTTTCAAGGAGGAAATTATGGAACAGGTCATTGTTGGAAAAATTGTAAATACACATGGGATTAAAGGTGAATTAAAGGTTAAAACTTCAACTGATTTTATTGAAGAAAGATTTGCGAAGGGAGCACATCTTTATATTGATGAAAATGGTGTAAAAAAAGAAATGATTGTAAAAAGTCATCGTTTTCATAAAGGCCATGTCTTGGTTTGTTTTGAAGGATATCAGGATATTAATTTGGTAGAAAAATATAAGGGATGTTTGCTGTATGCTGATAAAGATGTTGATTTATTGGATGAAGGCGAATATTATGTTGGAGATTTGATTGGTTGTGAAGTTTATAATCAGGGTGAATTGATTGGTAAGGTAAAAGATATTCAGCTCTATGAACATCATGATCTTTTGGTAGTTGAAGGAAAACAAAAGATTATGATTCCTTATGTTGATGCATTTGTTGAAGCTGAAGATATTGAAAACAAACGTATTGATGTTCATTTGATTGAGGGTTTTTATGATGAAGATTGATATTCTTTCTTTGTTTCCCGAAATGTTTGAAGGCTTTTTGAACACGTCTATTATTAAAAGAGCAATTGATGCTAAAGTTGTTGAAGTGAATGTGCATGATTTTAGAGAATTTGCTGATAATAAGCATAAGAAAGTTGATGATTATCCTTATGGTGGAGGACAAGGAATGGTCTTGATGTGTCAGCCTATCTTGGATTGTCTAAAAACTTTGGTAACTAAGGAGTCATTAGTTATTTTAATGTCTCCACAGGGACAAACGCTTAATCAGGCTTATAGTCAAAAATTAGCCCATGAGCAGAAACATTTGATAATTATTTGTGGACATTATGAAGGATTTGATGAACGAATTAGAGATTATGTGGATGTTGAATTATCAATTGGTGACTATGTTTTAACAGGTGGCGAATTAGCCAGTATGGTTGTTTGTGATTCTGTGATTCGTTTATTAGAAGGCGCTATTCGAGAAACTTCTCATGAAGATGATTCTTTTAGTGATGGACTTTTAGAATATCCGCAGTATACTCGTCCTTATGAATATGATGGAAGTGTTGTTCCAGAAGTTTTAATGAGTGGTCATCATGAAAATATTCGTAAATGGCGTTTACATCAGTCACTTTTAAAAACATATCGTAAAAGACCTGATTTGTTACAAAATAGAGAGTTTAGTGAAGAAGAATTAAAAATTTTACAAGAAATTCAAAAAAATGATTGATTTTATAAAGAAAAAATGATAATATATTTCAGTCTTTGGACGCAGAAGCTCCGCTGGTTATAAAACGTATGAACTTCGTAGACTAAATTTTGTGAAGGAGGAAGTCATATTATGAATATGCAATTAGTACAAGAAATTACTAAGAAACAATTAAGAAAAGACATCCCTGATTTTAAAGCTGGGGATACAGTAAAAGTTTATGTAAAAATTCAAGAAGGTGACAAAACACGTACTCAGTTATTTGAAGGTGTTTGTATCGCTAAAAAAGGTGGAGGAATTTCTGAAACTTTCACAGTAAGAAAAATCTCTTACCAAGTTGGTGTAGAAAGAACTTTCCCAATTCATTCACCAATCATTGATAGAATTGAAGTTGTTAAAATCGGTAAAGTACGTAGAGCTAAATTACATTACTTACGTGGATTATCTGGTAAAGCTGCTAGAATTAAAGAAATCCGTAAATAAGAAGTATGGGGAGATCCCATACTTTTTTTCTAGTTTTTTAGCTTATTTACATGTATAATAGGAAAAGGTGATGATGATGGATAAACAAAAGAAAAAATGGATAGCTTCTTTATTAGAAATGCTTGGAGTCATAGTTTTAACAGTTGCAATATTTAAGTTTGTTGTGATTCCTGTACGTATAGATGGAATTTCAATGGAAAATACTTTACATGATCAAAGCGTGGCTATGATTAATGCTATTGGTGTAAGCGAGGAGAATATTCATCGTTTTGATATTGTTGTTTTATATAGTGATAAGCTAGATGAAAAGATTATTAAAAGAGTGATTGGAATGCCTGGGGATACAGTTGAATTTAAACAGGATGAATTGTATATTAATGGTGAGAAAATGAATCAGGATTTTTTGGATTCTGATTTTGTTGAACAATCTAAAATTACATATAATGTTTCTCAATTTACGGATGATTTTAAAGTGAAGGTTGATGAAGGAAAATATTTTGTAATGGGAGATAATCGTTTGCGTTCAACTGATTCTAGGGAATTAGGAGCGTTTACTTTGGATGATATTATCGGAGTAAAAGGATTGGTGATTTATCCTTTTAGCGATATTCAATGGATAGATTAGGAGGATTCATATGGCACAGATTCAATGGTTCCCTGGTCATATGGCAAAAGCCAAAAGGGAAATAAGTGAAAAGATAAAGGTTATTGATATTGTGATTGAATTGGTGGATGCAAGAGCACCTTATTCATCAAAGAATCCAATGATTAATGACATTATTAAAAATAAACCACGTTTAATTGTTTTAACTAAAAAAGATATGGCAGATGAAAATCTTACAAAACAATGGGTTCAATATTATGAATCATTAGGTTATCAGGCAATGAGTGTTAATCTTAAGAATTTTAATGAATATCAAAAGATTATTGATAAATGTCGACATGTTTTAAAAGAAAAAATGGAAAAAGAACTTGCCCGTGGATTAAAACCACGTGCGATTCGTGCAATGGTTTTAGGAATTCCAAATGTTGGGAAGTCAACTTTTATTAATCGTTTAGCTAATCGTAAAGCGACAATCACAGGGAATAAACCAGGTGTTACAAAAGCTCAGCAAATCATTAGAGTAGCTAAAGATTTTGAATTGTTTGATACTCCAGGGGTTTTATGGCCTAAATTTGAAGATGAACATATTGCTAAAAATATTGCAATGATAGGTTCTATTAAACAAAATATTTTACCATTAGATGATTTATTTATTGAAGCGATGACTTATTTAAGTCAAAATTATTCTTCAATTTTAAAAGAACGTTATCAACTGGAAATTGATTTAGAAGATCCTGACTGGGTTTTAAAGACATTTGATCACATTGCTCAGTTACGTAAGATTAAACCATTAAAGGGTGAAACAGATTATGACCGTGTGATTGAACTATTCTTTAGTGAAATTAATGATGGTAGTATTGGAAGAATCACATGGGAGGATACATCATGTGTGAAAGATTAAAATTTGAAAAAATGGCTTATGATTTAGGGAAACAATATGTGATTGGACTTGATGAGGCAGGACGTGGTCCAATGGCTGGGCCTTTAGTTGTAGGTGGAGTTATTTTTGAAAAAGGTTATTATAATGAATTGATTAATGATTCTAAACAATTATCAGAGAAAAAGCGTGAAGAATTGTATGATATTATTATTCGTGATGCTTTAGCGTACCAAATTGAAGTGATTGATGTTGAGGATGTAGATCGTTTAAATGTCTATCAAGCGAGTAAAAAAGGGATGTTAGATGCGATTGAGCATATTGCTATAGAGCCTGATTATGCATTAAGTGATGCGATGCCTTTAGGTGATCAGATTGAACACTTAGCCATTGTTAAAGGAGATACTTTATCAATGAGTATTGGTGCAGCGAGTATTTTAGCAAAAGTGACACGTGATCGCATTATGAAAGAATATGATAAAATTTATCCTGAATATGGCTTTGCCAAGCATAAAGGTTATCCAACCAAACAACACAAAGAAGCTTTAAAACAATATGGAGTTACACCTATTCATCGTCGTTCTTTTCAACCTGTCATTGATGTTTTAAATGAACAATTAACCCTTCCGATTTAGAAAATTATACAAAAAGTATAATTTTTTTATTTTTTTTCAATAAAAAAAAGAAAAATGAAAATTTTTTGGGTATATAGTAGTAGGAGGGAAAATATATATGGAAGAATTATTATTGTATTTCGCATTAAAGTATGAAGGTGATTATAGGAAAATCTATGAGGCTTTAACCAAAAAGGAATTAGTTGATGATGCTTTAAAGTTTGAACTTAAGAAGAAGTTAAAATGTCAATATACGACAATCTTTAGTGATGATTATCCAAAAAGACTGAAACAAATCAACTGTCCACCATTTATCTTATTTTATTATGGGGACATTTCCTTAGTTAATCAAAAAAACATCGGTGTTGTTGGAATGCGTGAAATGAGTGATTATGGTAAAAAAGCAACTGAAAACTTTACAACTCAGTTGGTCAAAGAAGGCTATACGATTGTAAGTGGGATGGCTCGTGGGGTTGATCGGATTGCACATAAAAGTGCAATTGCTGCTAATGGAAAGACGATTGCTGTTTTAGGAACTGGGATAGATTATTGTTATCCTAAAGAAAATCGAGATATTTATGAAGAAATGAAAAAGAATCATTTGGTATTGAGTGAATATCCATGGCTGGTTGCTCCACAAAAACGCTTGTTTCCATTTCGTAATCGGATTATTTCAGGATTATCAGAATCTTTGCTGATTAGTGAAGCGAGAGTGAAAAGTGGAACGATGATTACAGCTGGTTATGCCTTAGAACAAGGCAAAAATATTTATTGTGTACCAGGTCGTTTTGATGATTTTCAGGGTTGTAATGAATTGATTAAACAAGGTGCAAAATTAATAACAAATATTCAAGATATTCTGGAAGATGAATATTTTGGTTGACAAATTGAAAAAAAGACCTAATAATAGAGTGAACTAGGAGGTAGATTAATGGGTAAGAATTTAGTAATTGTCGAATCACCTTCAAAATCAAAGACAATTGAAAAATATTTAGGCTCTGATTTTGAAGTGACTTCCTCAAAAGGACATATAAGAGATTTGGCCACAACGGGAAAAGGTGGTCTTGGTGTAGATGTAGAAAATAGTTTTAAACCAAACTATGTGATAAATAAAGATAAGAAAGATGTTGTCAAGGAATTAAAGAAATGTGTAAAAGATGCTGATTATGTTTATCTGGCAACCGACCCTGATCGTGAAGGAGAAGCCATTTCTTGGCACTTGGCAGAGGTTTTAGGGATTGATCAAACACTAAGCAATCGAGTGGTTTTTAATGAGGTCACACGTGATGCGGTTATTGATGCTTTAAATCATCCTCGAACAATTGATCAAAATCTTGTGAAATCTCAAGAAACAAGACGTGTTTTAGATCGTATTATTGGATTTAAGCTTTCTAAATTATTACAAAAGAAGATTAAATCAAAATCAGCGGGTCGTGTTCAATCAGTAGCTTTAAGACTTATTTGTGAAAAAGAAAAGGAAATTGAAGCATTTATTCCTGAAGAATATTGGAAGGTTAAAGCATTATTTGAAAAAGATGATATTTCTTTTGAAGCGGAACTGGCTAAATATCAAGGGAAAAAGATTGAATTAAAAAATGAAGAACAAACGCTAGCTGTTTATGAATCATTGAATAAAGAATTTATTGTTTCTGATGTGAAGAAAACACAAAAGAAACGTGCCTCTAAACCACCATTTATTACTTCAACGTTACAACAGGAAGCTTCTTCTAAGTTGAATTTTAAAGCAAAGCGTACAATGATGATTGCTCAAAAGCTTTATGAAGGTATTGATATTGGTGAAGAAACTGTTGGTTTAATTACTTATATGAGAACCGATTCAATTCGTTTATCAGATACATTTATTGAAGAAGCTAAAGACTATATTGAAAAGAAGTATGGAAAAGATTATGTTGGAAGTGTTAAGGTTTCTAAAAAGAAAGAAAATGTTCAAGATGCCCATGAAGGGATTCGTCCAACAAGTGTAATGCGTACACCAGAAAGCATGAAAGAATACTTAAGTGCTGATGAATTTAAATTATATTCTTTAATCTATGCACGTGCTGTTGCTTCTTTAATGGCACCAGCAAAATTAAATTCAACAAGTTTAGCATTAGATAATAATGGTTATGAATTTAAGGCAAGTGGATCAATCATTACTTTTGATGGGTATTTAAGAGTTTATGGAAGTTATGAAAAACAAAGTGATGAAATTTTACCAGTGGTTGTTGTAGACGAAAAATTGATGAGTCAAGATATTCAAAAGAGTCAACATTTTACTAAACCACCAGCAAGATATACAGAAGCTAAGTTGATTAAGGAATTAGAGGAATTAGGAATTGGTCGTCCAAGTACTTATGCAAGTATTATTGATACAATTGTGACAAGACAATATGTTGAAATGGTTGATAAAGCATTTAAACCAACTGAATCTGGAGTTTTAACAAATGATAAATTGGTTGAATTTTTTGATAGTATTATCAATGTAGAATATACAGCATCAATGGAACAAGAATTGGATGAAATTGCTGAAGGTGAAGATAATTATGTGAATGCTTTGACAAAGTTTGAGGATAAGTTTGAACCTTTACTTGAAAATGCTTATGATAAGATGGAACAAATTCAACCAGAAAAAACTGGTGAACAATGTCCTGAATGTGGTGGGGATTTGGTTATTCGTAAAGGACGTTATGGAACATTTGTAGCTTGTTCAAATTATCCAACTTGTAAGTATATTAAAAAAGAACCTGAAAAGATTGAATATACTGGAGAGACTTGTCCAAAATGTGGAAGTCCAATGATTTATAAGACAGGTCGTTTTGGAAAGTTTGAAGCATGTTCAAATTATCCTGAGTGTAAGTATATTAAAAATGAGAAAAAAAAGGCTGAACCAGTGATGACTGATGAAGTTTGTCCAAATTGTGGAAGCCCAATTGTGATTAAGAAAGGTCGATATGGTGAATTTAAGGCATGTTCAGCATATCCAAAGTGTAAAACAATTATTAAATAAAAAGCCCTTGATGGGGCTTTTTGAAATGAAAGAGAGTTGATAGTGATGGAAAAAGTAAATGTTATTGGAGCGGGACTAGCTGGAGTTGAAGCTGTTCATCAGCTTGTCCGTCGTGGGATTCCAGTTCGTTTATATGAAATGCGCCCAGTCAAAATGACTGATGCACATAAAAGTGAATATTTTGCTGAATTGGTTTGTTCAAATTCATTGCGTGCTGATGGGCTCAATAATGCGGTTGGAGTTTTAAAAGAAGAAATGCGTATGAATGATAGTTTGATTATTAAGTTTGCTAGAGAACATCAAGTTCCGGCTGGAGGATCTTTGGCAGTTGACCGTGAAGGGTTTGCTAAAGCAATTACTGAATATATTAGTTCACATCCTTTGGTTGAAGTCATCCATGAAGAAGTGACTCAAATTCCTGAAGGTCCAACGATTATTGCTTCTGGTCCTTTGACAAGTGAACCATTATCAAATGCAATTAAAGAATTATTACATGAAGATTATTTCTATTTTTATGATGCAGCTGCTCCAATTGTAACAAAAGACAGTATTGATTTTGATAAGGCTTATTATAAATCACGTTATGATAAAGGTGATGCTGAATATATCAATTGTCCTATGACTGAAGAAGAATTCGATGCTTTTTATGATGCATTGATGCAAGCTGAAGTTGTCAAACCAAAAGATTTTGAAGAAATCTTCTTTGAAGGTTGTATGCCTTTTGAAGAAATGGCAAGACGTGGGAAACAAACCCTTCTATTTGGTCCGATGAAACCAGTTGGATTGGAAAAAGATGGTGGTAAAAGATCACATGCAGTTGTTCAATTAAGACAAGATAATGCGGTTGGGTCACTTTATAATATTGTTGGTTTTCAAACTCATTTAAAATGGGGTGAACAAGATCGTATTATTCATATGATTCCTGGTCTTGAAAATGCTAAGATAGTTCGTTATGGAGTGATGCATCGTAATTGTTTTATTTGCTCACCACGTTACTTAAAACAAACATATCAATATATTGATCGTGATGATTTATTCTTTGCAGGGCAAATGACTGGGGTAGAAGGATATGTTGAATCGGCACAAAGTGGGATGGTAGCAGGAATGAATATGGCGCGTTATTTAAATCAACAATCATTGCTTGTTTTTCCAAGAGAAACGGTGATGGGGTCTTTAGCTTATTATATTACCCATGGCGATGAGTCACATTTTCAGCCGATGAAAGCAAATTTTGGAATTTTACCAGATTTAGCAACACGTGTGAAAAAGAAAGAAAAGAAACAAGCTTATGCAACACGAGCAATTGATACAATGAAGGAGTTTTTAGCAAATGTCTGATTTTAGAGGACGTATGCAAGAATATCTTGATGTTTTAAAATACCAAAAGAATTATTCGGATTTGACAATCCAAGCTTATCAAAGAGATATTGAACAATTCTTTCTTTATTTAAGAGAGGAATGTATTGAAGATTTATCTGAAGTTCAATATTCTTTTTTAAGAGGTTATTTATCATCTTTGCATCAACAAAATCTATCAGCGAAAACAATTAATCATAAGATGAGTAGTCTAAGAGGGTTTTATCGTTATTTACAAAATCAAGAATATATTAATGATAATCCCTTTTTATTGGTTGATTCATTGAAAGAACCTCAAAGGAATCCGGATTTCTTATATATTGATGAAATGGTTGCTTTACTTGATAGTATTGATATAACAGCACCACTAGGAAAAAGAAATAAGGCAATGTTAGAATTAATGTATGCTTCAGGGTTGCGTTGTCGTGAAGTTGTAGAGTTAACATTAGCACAGATTGATTTTTCCAGACAGTTATTATTGATTCATGGGAAGGGGAAAAAAGATCGTTATGTGCCTTTTCATGATTTTGCTAAAGAGTGTTTACAAGATTATTTAGAAACTGAACGACTTGAATTGATGGCTAAAAAACATCAAGAACATCATTTTGTTTTTGTTAATAAATTTGGTGGACAGATGACTAATCGTGGTATTGAGGATATCGTGAATCGTGTGACTCAAAACTACGATCCAACTAAAAAAATTCATCCGCATACTTTCCGTCATTCTTTTGCAACACATTTATTACAACAAGGTGTTGATATTCGTCTTGTTCAAGAATTACTAGGGCATAGTTCTCTTTCAACAACCCAAGTTTATACGCATGTGACGAATCAACATTTAAAAGAAGTGTATGATCATGCACATCCTAGAAGCCAATAGCATCTTTAAGGTGCTATTTTTAATATCTAGAAAAAGATGGGAAAATTATTTTGAAAAAACATTGACGAATTCACTTGAAAATGATAATATACAAATGTTGTAGACCTCTAGCTACAACCGCACATAAAAGGTATTAAAGCTTAGCTGCCTTGGTTGGCGAGTCTGAGAATATTACAAAAGAAGGAGGTACATCATGTACGCAATTATTGAAACTGGTGGAAAACAATTAAAAGTTGAAGTTGGAGATACTATTTTTGTAGAAAAATTAGATGTTGCTGAAGGAGAAACAGTTGTTTTAGACAAAGTTTTATTCATTGGTGATAAAACAAATAAAATCGGAAATCCTTATATCAAAGGTGCAACTGTAACAGCAAAAGTTGAAAAACAAGGAAAAGAAAAGAAAGTATTAATCTACAAATACAATCCTAAAAAACATTATCATAAGAAACAAGGTCATAGACAACCTTATACAAAATTAGTTATCGAAGATATTAAGAAAACAGCTAGAAAAGCTGCTGCTAAAAAAGAAGAAGCTGCAACTGAAGCTGCTGAATAATGATTCAAGTTATAATTAAAGAAAACAATCAACAAATCTTAGAAATTCAGGTTTCAGGTCATGCGGATAGCGCTAAATATGGAAAAGATCTTGTCTGTGCAGGAGTTAGTACAACTTGTGTTGGAATAGCAAATGCGTTGGTTAACAATCATTTTCTAGATCAGGGACGTGGAACAATTGATGTTCAAGAAGGTTTTGTTAAGATTAAGGTAAATCAATTTGATGAAGTGATACAAGTGGTACTAGAGACATTTGTAACGATACTTGAAACAATTGAGGAGTCTTATTCAAAATACATGAAAATCACAAAGATGGAGGTATGAAACCATGATGTTTAAATTAGATTTACAATTATTCGCTTCTAAAAAAGGAGTTGGGTCAACTAAGAATGGTCGTGACTCTGAATCTAAAAGATTAGGGGCTAAATTATCTGATGGACAATTCTGTACAGCTGGTTCTATCATTTACAGACAAAGAGGAACAAAAATTCATCCTGGTGTAAATGTTGGTAAAGGTGGAGATGACACATTATTTGCAAAAGTAGATGGTGTTGTTAAATTTGAAAGATACGGAAGATCAAAAAAGAAAGTTTCTGTTTACCCAGTAGCTTAATGGGGAACCCCTTATTTGGGGTTCTTTTTTTGAAAAAGAAAGGAAGAAGGTGAAAATGTGAAATTTATAGATAAAGTTAATATTTATGTAGAAGCTGGAAAAGGCGGAGATGGTGTTGTTGCCTTTCGTCGAGAAGCTTATGTACCTAAAGGTGGTCCTGCCGGTGGAGATGGTGGAAAAGGTGGAAGTATTATATTTGAAGCCACAACATCTTTATCAACACTTTTAGATTTTAGATATCATCGTGAGTATAAAGCCAGAAGTGGTGAACAAGGGATGGCGAAAAAGATGCATGGAGCTGATGCCGCTGATATGATTTTAAAAGTTCCTGTTGGAACAGTGATTTATGATGAAGATACTGGTAAAATTTTAGCTGATTTAACTCAGGATAAACAACATGCTGTGATTGCTAAAGGGGGACGTGGAGGTCGTGGAAATGCACGATTTGCAACAAGTCGAAACCCAGCACCAACTATTTGTGAACGTGGTGAACCTGGTGAAAAACATAATTTAGTATGTGAGTTGAAATTGTTAGCTGATGTTGGTCTTGTTGGATTCCCATCAGTTGGAAAATCTACTTTCTTATCAGTTGTAACGCGAGCAAAGCCAGAAATTGCTGATTATCATTTTACGACAATTGTCCCTAATTTAGGTGTTGTTCAAGCCAAAGATGGTCGTTCTTTTGTAATGGCAGATTTACCAGGATTAATTGAAGGGGCAAGTCAAGGTAAAGGATTAGGACATCAATTTTTAAGACATATTGAAAGATGTCGTGTTATTGTTCATGTTGTGGATATGGGAGCAACTGAAGGACGTGATCCTTATGATGATTATGTTGCGATTAATAAAGAACTTGGTGAATATAAATATCGTTTATTAGAAAGACCACAAATTATTATTGCTAATAAGATGGATGAACCGGGTGCTGATGAAAATTTAAAAGCATTTAAAGAAAAAATTGGTGATGATATTCCAGTTTTTCCAGTTATTGCTTTGATTCATGAAGGTGTTGATTTACCATTATATGCAATTGCTGATTTATTAGATAAGACACCATCATTTGCAACTGAGGAAGAAGAAATTGAAAATAGCGTTCTTTATACTTATGAAAGTGAAGATGAAGTTGGATTTGAAATTCATAATGAAGGTAATGGTTATTGGCGTGTCACAGGTGCTAAAGTTGAACGAATCTTACAAATGTCATCTTTAGGTAGTGATGATGGAGTTAAACGTTTTGCGCAAAAAATGCGTAATATTGGACTTGATGATGCTTTACGTGTAGCTGGAGTCCAAGCGGGTGATACGGTTGCAATATTGGATTTTGAATTTGAATTCTATGAATAAATAGGGAGTAAAATGTATGTTAGGAACATTAGTGAATACAATTTCAGTTTTAGTGGGAAGCACAATTGGTATGATTGTGAATAAAGGAATCCCTCAACGGATTGCTGATCAAATGATGAGAGCGTTAGGATTATGTTCAATCTTTATTGGAATTCAAGGAGCATTCAAAGGTGAAAATACACTTATTATGATTATCTCAATGGTTATTGGGGTTGTGATTGGTGAGGGTATTGATATTGATAAACATGTGACCAATGGTGTGAATTATTTAGAAAAGAAGTTTGTTAAAAAACAAACTGGAAAACATACAATATCTGAAGGGTTAATTACTTCAAGTTTATTGTTCTGTGTTGGTTCTATGACAATTGTAGGATGTTTAAATGCTGGAATGCTTAATGATTATACAATGCTTTATACAAAGTCCACTTTAGATTTTTGTTCATCAATGATTTTTGCTTCAACATTAGGAGTTGGAGTGATGTTATCGGCGGTTGTTATCTTGATTTATCAAGGTGGATTGACACTTCTTGCAATGTTTGCAGCCCCTCTATTAACGACAGCGGTTATTAATGAGATGACATGTGTTGGATCACTTGTGATTATTGCAACAGGTCTTAATTTATTGGGTGTGACAAAGATTAAATTGATGAATTATATTCCAGCAATGTTTCTACCTATTATTCTTTGTTTATTTATGTAAAAAATGAGAAAAAATTTTCTCATTTTTTAATTTCTGTACTTTTCTATGCTATAATAGAAAAGGTTTAAGAAAATAGGAGTTAGATTATGTATAGTTATATTAGAGGTGTGATTGTTGATATGGCTAGGGATCATATTGTTGTTGATAATCAAGGAATTGGTTATTTGCTTTATGTTTCTAATCCATATCAATTTACTAAGGGAAAAGAGACTTTGGTTTATGTTTATCAACAAGTCAAAGAAGATGGCATTTTACTTTATGGATTTTTAACCAAGGAAGAAAAAGAATTGTTTTTGAAATTGATTTTAGTAAAAGGAATTGGTTGTAAAACAGCGATTGGTATTTTAGCAACGGGTGATGTGAATGCGATTATTCAAGCTATTGAATCTAAGAATATTACATATTTAAAGAAAATTCCTGGGATTGGTCCAAAGGCTGCTCAACAGATTGTTTTGGATTTACAAGGGAAGTTCAATGCTGTTGCAACTGATATGGTTTTAACTTCAGTTGAATATGATGAAGCGATTGAGGTTTTAATTGCTTTGGGTTATAAACGACAAGATGTTGAACGAGCAATGAATTCTTTATCACATGAACAATTAGATACAAATGGTTATGTGAAAAAAGCTTTAAGTTTATTAGTTAAATTATAGGAGGTGAATTTATGGATAGAGATCTTTTAGATACTCAAGAACATATTGAAGATGATGAAAGTCAACTTCGTCCGCAATCCTTTGATGAATATGTTGGACAAGCAAATTTAAAAAGTAATTTAAAGGTTTTTGTTGGTGCAGCAAAATTACGTGATGAATCATTAGATCATGTTTTGTTATATGGCCCTCCAGGACTTGGAAAGACAACTATGTCAATGATTATTGCCAATGAAATGGGAACACATTTAAAAACAACAACAGGACCAAGTATTGAAAAAACTGGTGACTTAGTCGCAATTTTGACTTCTTTAGAACCAGGTGATGTTTTATTTATTGATGAAATTCATCGTTTAAATAAGGTAGTTGAAGAAATATTATATCCTGCGATGGAAGATTTCTGTGTGGATGTTGTGATTGGTAAAGAAGCATCAACGAGATCAATTCGTATAGATTTACCACCATTTACGCTTGTTGGCGCAACAACGCGTGCTGGGGATTTATCAGCACCACTAAGAGATCGTTTTGGAATTGTTTCAAAGTTAGAGTATTATAATGAAGAAGAATTAACGAAAATTATTGATCGAACGAGTCAGGTTTATCATATGGTCATGGATGAAGAAGCCAAAAGAGAATTGGCCAAACGTTCAAGAGGAACTCCAAGAATTGCGAATCGTTTATTTAGACGTGTGAGAGATTTTGCTCAATATAATGGTGATGAAACAATTACAAAAGAAAGAACAATTGAAGCTTTACAACGCTTAAAAGTTGATGAGTTAGGCTTGGATGATGTCGATCATAAATATTTATTAGGAATTATTCATCGTTTTCGTGGTGGTCCAGTTGGTTTAGAAGCAATTGCTGCAAGTATTGGTGAAGAACCGATGACTCTTGAAGATGTATATGAACCTTATTTATTGCAAACAGGGCTGATAAAAAGAACACCTAGAGGTCGTGTTGCGACAGAACTTGCTTATGAGCATTTTCATATTGTTAAAGAAAAATAAATGATTGCATAGGGATGAAAACTATTCATCTCTTTTTTTGTTGAAAAGGTGAGAAAAATGAAAAGAAAGTATCAAATTATAGGATTGATTATTCTTATTATATGTTCTATTGTTTATGATTTTCAAAAGCCCAGTGTTAAAGATAAACAGGAAAAAGTTTATTCATATGTGATTTTAGAAGGAGAGTTTTTGAAAAATGGAAAATATGAATATGAGGGTGAAAAGTATGTTTCAGATTTGGTGAAAGAAGTAGGAGTTAGTAAGCAGGCTAATTTAAAAGCTTTGTCATTAGATATGTTAGTAGAAGATGAATCAAGATTATATTTACCTGCTCAAAATGAAAAAGCGATTTCTTTAAATCAAGCAAGTAAAGAAATGTTAATGAGTTTAAAGGGAGTGGGGGAGAAAACAGCGCAAAAGATTATTGATTATCGAAAAGTACAACCGTTTTTAAAAATTGAAGATATCATGAAAGTGAGTGGGATAGGAGAAAAAACATATTTAAGATTGCGAGAATTTTTATGTTTATAAGATATCATTTATTTTATTATGCGATGGGGTGTTTATTGCTTGTTTTAGCTCAATATTTTCATCCGCTTTTTTATATCTTTTTATTTTTATATGTACTTTGGTTGATAAAGAATTGGGATAAGCGAATTGTTGCTTTTTTATTTATTATTTTATTGATGCTGTATTATAGAAGTATAACCATTCATCAATTGCCGACACAAATTACCGGGACTGTGATAAAAACAAGTGAAAAGTACTGTTATGTTCAAACCAATATTGGAAATGTGAAACTATATCATGAAAATGATTTACACTTTCAAGATGAAATAACGGCTTCTATTGAACCCTTACAAATCAATGAAAATAGTAATGATTATGCTTTTAATGAACGAAATTATTTGTATGGTCAAAAAGTTTTTTATAAAGCACAGTTAAAGAAATTATTACAGCATAGTCATCATGAAGGAATATATGCTTATTTGCAAAAGCGAATGGCTAATGATGAAACGATTAATGATTATCAAAGACTTTTTATATTTGGTGAAAAAAGTGAGGGAATCACAGATGATTATCAACAGTTGAGTCAATTGTCATTGGTTCATTTGTTTGCTTTATCTGGTATGCATATTCATCTTTTGTATAGTCTTTTAAAAGGATTTTTAGGATATTTTTTTGAAGAAAGACTTGTTAAAGGGATTAGTTATTTAAGTCTAGCTATTTATATTTTTTCCATTCCTATGCAAATTTCTTTGTATCGGGCCTTTTTTGTTTTGGTGTTATATGATTTATTAAAGAAGTATTTTAATGAATTAGATATCTTATCTTTATTAGTTATTCTTTCTTTATTTTATAATCCTTATATCATTTATAATATTTCATTTGTTTTTTCTTATTTTATTTATTTTATTGTCTTATTAACAAGAAATCTTAAATATTCTTCATGGTTTATTTATCTTTCTAGTGTTCCTCTTGTACTATCATTAAATGCTCAAATTCCACTTATAACTTATTTTATGGGTTATTTTTTAACACCATTTATTGAATTTTTTTATTGTTTATGTTGTTTTTCTATGTTATTTCCTTTTTTACAATCTTTTCTTTCAATGAGTATTTATTTATTAAAAAGTCTTTTACATTTTTTAGATTGGTTAAATATATTTCTTGTTTTTTCTAAACCATCTTTATTCTTTATAATTGTTTTTTATATTTTGTATTTTCAGATGATTTGTCAGTTAGAACTTAATAAATCTATTCAAAAACAAGTTTCTATCATGATTGCCTTGTTTTTGTCTTTTTCTCTATATAGTCAGTATAAAATATATACTGAAATAACAATGATTGATGTTGGACAAGGAGATTGTACCTTGATTCGTTTACCGATGAATCAAGGTAATGTTTTAATAGATACAGGTGGTCAAAAAGATTATGATCTGGCAAGAGGAACAATTATTCCTTATCTTAAATCTATTGGAATTCAAAAGTTGGATTATGTCTATATTTCTCATAGTGATTTTGATCATTGTGGAGCATTGGATTCATTAAAAGAAAATTTCTCGATTGGTCAAGTGATTGATAAGTATGAAAAAACAAGAACTATTGGTGATATGAAAGTAGAAATGCTTAAATCATCTAATGAATATATGGATGAAAATGATCAATCATTAGTGATGTATGTTTCATTACCCTATCAAAAGATATTGTTTACTGGAGATGCATCAGTTCATGTTGAAAAGGATTTGTATGCTCAATTGACAAAATATGATGTAGATATTTTAAAAGTCTCTCATCATGGCAGTCAAAGTGCAACATCGTCTTTATTGTTGCAAGCTATTCATCCAGATATTGCAATGATTGGAGTCAAAAAGAATAATATGTATCATCATCCTTCTATAAGTGTTATTGAAAGATTGAAACGTAAGAATATTGAAATATTAAGGACGGATGAAGATGGGATGTTTCATATTCGATTTTATGGAAAATCTCGTTACATTTTTAGATGATTCATGTATAATGAAGAAAGTGAGGTGGTACGATGAATTATGTCATTTATGGTGAGGAAAAGCTTTTAATGGAACAAAAGTTAGCATCTTTGAAAAAGAAATATGCAATTTTAGAAGAAGATATGAATATGATGACATATTGGTGTAATGAGACCTCAATGTCAGCCATTATTGAAGATGCTTTAACACCACCATTTTTAACTGAATATAAGATGATTGTATTAAAAAATCCAACTTTTTTAACAACTCAAAAACAAAAAGATATGAGTGATGAGGATATAAAAATGTTTTTAGATTATCTTGCACAAGATAATCCTACAACGGTATTCGTTATTTATCATGATCAAAAGAATTTTGATGAGCGTAAAAAAGTTGTTAAACAATTAAGAAAACATACCCAGTTTATTGATGTAGAAAAAATGGATTATCATCAACTCTATAAAGCAACCCACAAGGCAATAAAAAGTCGAGGTTGTGAAATAGATGAGGATGCTTTGGAATTGTTTTTATCAAGGATGCCTAATGATTTATTAGAGATTTCTCAGGAAGTGAATAAGATATGTTTATATAGTCATCATATTGATAAAAAGACAGTTGACTTGATGGTTGTAAAACAAGTAGAAGAAAATGTTTTTGAATTAACTAAAGCTATTTTGAATAAAGAAACTGCTAAAAGTATTCAAATTTATAAAGATCTTATTATGAACAATGAAGAACCAATTAAATTAATTGTTTTAATTGCAAGTTCAATGCGTTTGCTTTATCAGGTAAAATTATTGGATCGTAAAGGTTATAATGATCGCGAAATTGGTTCTATTTTATCTTTAAATCCTTATCGTTTAAAATATATAAGACAGGATGGTAAGGATTTTGATATTGGCGAGCTGTTGAAAAAATTAGATGAATTGTCTGAGCTAGATGTTGCGATTAAGACTGGTAAAATAGATCGATTTAGAGGTTTAGAATTATTTTTAATGCGAATGGGAGGAAATTATTGATGGAATCATTGAGAGAATTATTTAAGGTTGGGGTTGGACCTTCTTCGTCACATACGATGGGACCTCAAAGGATTGCTAAAAAAGTTATGGAAATGTATCCAGAAGCTCATCGTTTTCATGTTGATTTACATGGTTCTTTAGCTTTGACGGGGAAAGGCCATTTAACTGATTATATTATTGAAAAAACATTTGCCCCTATACCAGTGACTTTTTCATTTAAAAGTGATGCTTTACCATTTCATCCTAATGGAATGATTGTTCATGTTTTTGATGAATTAGATCAGGAAATAAAGGCAATTGAAGTTTATTCAATTGGGGGTGGATCGATTCTTTTTAAAGGTGATATGGAAGAAACACCGGTTGAAGTCTATCCACAAAATACGATGGATGAGATTTTAAAATATGTTGATGAAAAAGGAATCTCTTTATATGACTATGTTTTAGAGTATGAAGGTGAAGATTTTGATCATTATCTTTCTGATATTTTAGAAGCAATGTTTTTTAGTGTTGAAAATGGGCTTAAAAAAGAAGGCATTATTCATGGAAAATTGAAGTTAAAAAGAGTTGCTAAATCAATGTATCAGCAAGCTCAAAATACGCGTCGAGAAGCTGATCGTGAAAGATTATTTATTTCTAGTTATGCTTATGCTGTGGCAGAAGAAAATGCTGATGGAGGTCAAATCGTAACTGCTCCAACATGTGGAGCAAGTGGAATTATGCCAGCTATTTTATATTATTGTCATAAACAGCTACATATTGAAAAGAAAGATTTGATAAAGGCTCTTGCGATTGGTGGGTTATTTGGTAATGTTGTGAAGAAAAATGCAACAATTTCTGGGGCTGATGGAGGTTGTCAAGCTGAAGTAGGAACAGCGTGTGCAATGGCAGCTGCAACTATGGCATGGATTTATGAATTAAATAATTCATTAATTGAATATGCTGCGGAAATGGGCTTAGAACACAATCTTGGATTGACTTGTGATCCTGTAGGTGGATATGTTCAAATTCCATGTATTGAAAGAAATGGCTATGGGTCATTGCGTGCTTTGGATGCAGCGATGTTGGCTAAACAACTTGGTTATTTACGTAAAAATAAAGTCTCTTTTGATGCTATTGTACGGGTTATGAAAGAGACTGGAAAAGACTTGTCAAGTGCTTATAAAGAAACCTCACTTGGTGGTTTAGCAAAGGAATTTGGTTTATAATGAAGTCTTTATATGTTCATGTTCCTTTTTGTGATCATATTTGTAGCTATTGTGATTTTTGTAAAGTTTTTTATAAGGAAGATTGGGCTAATCAATACTTAGAAGCGTTATCATATGAGATAAAAGATAAATCTATTCATGATGATTATGATACGATTTATATTGGTGGAGGGACACCAAGTAGTTTATCGCTTAAACAATTAGATACATTATTCAAAATGCTTGAGCCTTTATCTATTCAGGTAAAAGAATACAGCATTGAAATGAATCCTGAATCGATCAATGAAGATAAGATAGATTTATTGATAAAATATGGGATTAATCGAGTGAGTATCGGGGTTCAAACATTTCATAATTCATTATTAGAAAAAATTGGTCGATATCACACATCTCAACAAGCGATAGAATGTATAAAAATGTTGCATGCAAAGGGAATAGAAGATATCAATGTTGATTTGATTTATGGATTGCCTAGTCAAACAATTCAAGATATTGATGAAGATATCGCATTAATAAATGATCTTCAAATTTCACATTTGTCCATTTATTCTTTGATTTTAGAAGAACATACCATTCTTAAAAATCAGGACTATCAGCCATTGGATGATGAAGCAGATGCATATTGGTATGAACATATCAATCAGAAGCTTAAAGAAATAGGCTTTATGCATTATGAGGTCAGCAATTACTATCGTCAAAAACCTTCGTTGCATAATTTAGTCTATTGGCATTATCAAGATTATGATGGTATAGGGATATCAGCTCATTCATTAAAAAATCATCATCGGTTAGAAAATACCAATAGTTTAACACAATATATCAACCATCATTATTTAAAAGAAGATGTTCTTTTATCAAGGGAAGATGAATTGTTTGAAAAGATAATGATGGGATTAAGATTGGTTGATGGTATTTGTATTGATGAAATCAATCAACAATTCGATATTGATTTTTTAAAGCAGTATCAACATACAATTGAAAAATATAGAACCTTGAAGATGTTGGAAATCAAAAATCATTATTTAAGAACAACAGCTTTAGGAATGAATTATTTAAATACAATTTTAGTTGATTTTTTAGATGACGAGATATGATTTTCATATCTCTTTTTTGCGTTGATGAAATCATAGAGGATAAAAAAGCTTATATATGATGCTTGTTATTGTGATGATAGCTTCATTTTGACTTAGAAAAGAATTTTATTTATATTTTTTAGCACAAAAGGGTTGACAGTGCTAAAAGGATGAGTATAATGTAATTAGCACAAAGGTAAAAGGAGTGCTAAAGGAGGTTGGAATATGCTGACAGCTAGACAATTACTGATTCTCAAATGTATAGTTGAAGAATTTGTAGAAACAGCTGAACCAGTTGGTTCTAAAACATTAATGGCAAAGTATCAGCTTCCTTATTCAAGTGCCACAATACGAAATGAGATGTCTTTTCTAGAAGAACATGGTTTCTTAGAAAAAACGCATACATCTTCAGGACGTATTCCTTCGACTGAGGGATATCGCTTCTATGTTAATACTTTGATGCAACCAAGTGTTGATGATGAAGTTAAAAATCAGGTGGCAACGATTTTAGGTGATCGACATCGTTCTTTAAATGAAATTATTAAAGAAAGTTGTCAAATGTTGAGTGAGTTAACTCATTTAACAACGGTTGCTCTTGGTCCAAATTCTGGCTATGAACGATTGCAGAATATTACACTTGTTCCTTTAACTGAACATAGTGTTACAGCAATTATTGTTACGGATAAAGGACATGTTGAAAATCGTAATTTTAATGTTAAAAACAATGCGTATTTAGAAGATTTAACAAGTTGTGTAAATGTGATGAATGAATTGTTGGATGGAACGCCTATCAATCAAGTCGCATTTCGTTTAGAAAGAGATGTCAAACCAATACTGAGTGCAAGAATCAAAGAACATGAAGTTTTGTTCAATGCATTCTTAGAGGCATTTATGAAATTTGCCAACAGTCATGTTTACTTCTCTGGTAAAGAAAACTTATTATATCAGCCTGAATATAATGATGTTAATAAGTTAAGACGGTTAGTAACAGCATTTGAAAATTCGCAATCTTGGAAAAGTTTAGAACCAATTGCATTAGAAGAAGGTGTCAGTGTTCGTATTGGCTCTGATTCACCGATTGAAGATTTAAATGATGTTTCTGTTATATCCGCTTCGTTTAAAACAGGCAATGAATCTAAAGGATCAATTTCTGTCATTGGGCCGACGCGTATGCCTTATGAAAAGGTGGTTTCTTTAGTTGAGTATATTTCGCAAAGCTTAGAGGAAGTGTTGCTAAGTGAAGAAGATGAAGATGATGAATAGAGGTGAAAAAATGGCAGAAGAAAAAAAGGAAGAAGAAGTTGTTGAAGAAACTGTAGATAACCAAGAAGAAACAGTGGAAACAACGGATTCAAAAGAAGAATCATTAGAGAGTCAAATGGCTAAACTACAAGAGGAAGTGAATACATGGAAAACTGACTATTATAAGGTCTTTGCTGACATGGAAAACTTAAAAAGAAGATTGGAAAAAGAACATCAGAATTCATTGAAATTCATGATGCAATCATTTATTGAAGAATTACTTCCGGTTGTGGATAATTTTGAACGTTCATTAAATGTTCAAAATCCAAGTGAAGAAGTCAAAACATTCTTAAAGGGTTATCAAATGATTTTTGATCAATTGATGAACATTTTACAAAAGAATGGTGTTGAAGTGATTGAAGCACAAGGTAAAGAATTTGATCCAAACTTCCATCAAGCAGTCATGACTGCAAATGATGAAAATTTTGGTCATAACATTGTTGTGGAAGAACTTCAAAAAGGATACAAATTGAAAGATCGCGTTATTCGTGCATCTTTAGTAAAAGTAAATGAATAAATTTAAGGAGGATGAATTTTATGGGAAATAAGATTATTGGTATTGACTTAGGTACTACAAACTCATGCGTAAGTGTTATGGAAAATGGAGAAGCTAAAGTTATTGCTAATCCTGAAGGTTTAAGAACAACTGCTTCAGTTGTATCATTTAAAAATGGTGAAATTGTTGTTGGTGAAGCTGCTAAACGTCAAGCTGTTACTAACAAAGATACAGTTATGTCAATTAAAAGACATATGGGTACAAGTTATAAAGAACATGTTAATGGTAAAGACTATACACCTCAAGAAATCTCTGCAATGATTTTACAAAACTTAAAAGCAACTGCAGAAGCATATTTAGGTGAATCAGTAACAAAAGCAGTTATTACTGTTCCTGCATATTTCAACGATGCACAACGTCAAGCAACAAAAGATGCTGGTAAAATCGCTGGTTTAGATGTTGAACGTATTATCAACGAACCAACAGCAGCAGCTTTAGCATTTGGTGTTGATAAATTAGATAAAGAACAAAAAGTACTAGTTTATGACTTAGGTGGAGGTACATTTGACGTATCTATCTTAGACTTAGCTGATGGTATGTTTGAAGTTTTAGCAACTGCTGGAGATAACCATTTAGGTGGGGATGACTTCGACGAAGCTGTTATGAACTGGATTGTTGCTGAATTCAAAAAAGATCAAGGTGTTGATTTAAGTACTGATAAAATGGCTATGCAACGTGTAAAAGAAGCTGCAGAAAAAGCTAAGAAAGATTTATCTGGTATGATGCAAACTCAAATTTCATTACCATTTATCTCTGCTGGTCCAGCTGGTCCATTACACTTAGAATTAACATTAACAAGAGCTAAATTTGATGAATTAACAAAAGATTTAGTAATGCGTACTGAAGGACCAGTAAGACAAGCATTAAGTGATGCTAGTATGAGTGCTAGTGAAATTGATCAAGTTTTATTAGTTGGTGGTTCTACTCGTATTCCTGCTGTTCAAGAATCAGTTAAGAGATTATTAGGAAAAGAACCTAATAAATCAGTAAACCCTGATGAAGTTGTTGCTATGGGAGCTTCTATCCAAGGTGGAGTTATCGCTGGTGATGTTAAAGATATCGTATTATTAGACGTTACACCATTATCATTAGGTATTGAAACTATGGGTGGAGTTATGACTGTATTAATCGAAAGAAATACAACAATTCCAACAACAAAATCTCAAATCTTCTCTACTGCTGCTGATAACCAACCAGCTGTTGATATCAATGTATTACAAGGTGAAAGATCAATGGCTAAAGATAATAAACAATTAGGTTTATTTAAATTAGATGGTATCGAACCAGCTCCAAGAGGAGTTCCACAAATTGAAGTTACATTCAGCATTGATGTTAATGGTATCGTTAATGTTAAAGCTAAAGATATGAAAACTCAAAAAGAACAATCTATCACTATTCAAAACTCAACTGGTTTAAGTGATGAAGAAATTGATAGAATGGTTAAAGAAGCTGAAGCTAATAAAGCAGAAGATGAAAAGAAACGTAAAGATATTGAAACAAGAAATAAAGCTGAACAAATGATTAATGAAATTGATAAAGCATTAGCTGAACAAGGTGATAAGATTGATGAAAATCAAAAATCACAAGCAACTGCTTTAAGAGATGAATTAAAGAAAGCATTAGATGAAAATGATATGGCTACACTTGAAGCAAAAATGACTGAATTAGAACAAGTTGCTCAACAAATGGCAGCATATCAATATCAACAATCTCAAGGAGCTAATCCAACAGGTGATGCTGGTACAGCATCAAATGATGATGACGTTGTTGATGCAGACTTTACAGAAAAAAATTAAAATAAAGCCAAGGCTTTGCCTTGGTTTTATCTAATGAGTGAGAGGTGAGAATATGGCTGATAAAAGAGATTATTATGAAGTGCTTGGGGTTTCTAAGAGTGCAAGTGCTGATGAAATTAAACGGGCATATCGTAAGATGGCTAAAAAATATCACCCTGATGTCAATAAGGATCCTGACGCTGAAGAAAAGTTTAAAGAAGTTCAAGAAGCTTATGACGTTTTGTCAGATGACAATAAAAAGGCTGCATATGATCGATATGGTCACGCTGCATTTGATCAAACTGGTGGATTCGGTGGAGGAGCTGGCGGATTCGGTGGATTCGGTGGCTTTGAAGATGTTGACTTAGGAGATATCTTTGGTTCTTTCTTTGGTGGAGGTGGATCTCGTCAAAGAAAAAGTGGACCAATGCGTGGTGAAGATCGATTTGTTCAATTAGAAATTGACTTCATGGATGCAATTAAAGGTAAGAAAACAGAAATCAAAATTAATTATGATGAACAATGTCCACATTGTCATGGTAGTGGCGCAAAAACACCAAATGATGTTCAAACATGTCCTAAATGTGGTGGGACAGGAACAATTAGAACACAACAACGTTCTCCATTTGGTACCTTTGTGAATCAAACAACTTGTCCAGATTGTCATGGTACAGGAAAAGTTGTGAAAGAAAAATGTCCACATTGTCATGGAAATGGATATGTTAATAAAAATATTACGGTAGAATTGAATATTCCAGCTGGTATTAATACACATCAACAATTACGTGTTCAAGGAAAAGGACATCGTGGAGCAAACGGAGGTCCTAATGGTGATTTGTATGTAGAAATCTATGTGAAACCACATCAACACTTCCAACGTGATGGTAAAAATATCTATATTACAATTCCAATTTCAGCAGTTGATGCGACTTTAGGTTGTGAAGTAGATGTACCAACTGTTTATGGAGATGTGACATTAAAAGTTCCTGAAGGAACACAACCAGGAACAACTTTACGTTTAAAGGGTAAAGGGGTAAAAGATTTACGTAGTGATAACTATGGTGATCAATTTGTTAAGATTGATGTGAAGATTCCAACAAAGTTGTCTCGTGATGAAAAAGATTTATATGGTAAGCTTAGAAAATCTGCTAAGAAAGAATCAATCTTTGATCAATTTAAAAAAGGTTTTAAAAGATAACAGAAATGTTATCTTTTTTTGTAAATATTATTGAATTAATGGTATCATAGAGTTATGGAGGTAGCTATATGAAACAAATTATGAAAAATATTGATAAAAGTTGTGTATTAACGTTGAAAGATGAAGTTGCTTATTTACCACATCAAGTTGTTAGTAAAACACTTATTCAAAATGATGCTTTGAGTATAACATTATTTGCCTTTGATAAGGATGAAGAAATTAGTACGCATTGTTCATCAGGTGATGCTATGGTTTATTGTTTAGATGGAGTAGGGTGCATTACGATTGATGGTGAACCTTATACTTTAAATGTTGGAGAGACAATTGTTATGCCAGCAGGACATCCTCATGCTGTATATGGACAAGAACAGTTCAAGATGTTATTAGTCGTTGCTTTTGAGTAACGACTTTTTAAAAGTATAATAAAAAAAGCATCCAAAGGATGCATTCTTTATAATTAAGCGCTTTTTCTAAGACTTCTTAATTCTCTCGCTGAAATTTTTACTTTTTTTGGTTTACCATTGACTAAAATAGTAGCTTTTTGTAAGTTTACATTCCATTTTCTTCTTGAAGAATTCAATGCATGAGAACGAGTATTTCCAGACATTGGTCCTTTACCACTAACTTCACATTTTCTAGCCATTTTTTTCACCATCCTTTACAACTTGTGATTCACATACTTTAGTATAATAGCATTAATATTTAAAAAATGCAAACATTTTTTTCACTTTTTTTACCAAGTTAAAAGAAATGTTTTTTATCTATGCGAGATAATCATATACGAAAACTATGAATATTTCAACATTTTTTTGTTATTTTCATTTACAAGTGATTTTAAGTGGGTTATAATGCGTATGCATTATGTGGGAAATGTTTGTCAATAATTTAAAAATAAGATATAATATAGATAACTATATATAAGTGTAAAAAGATCGGAGGAATAGGTATGATCAAAAAAACAACTGATTTAGGTGACATCAATCTTTCATTAGATGTTGTTGCAAGTATTACAGGCGGGGCAGCGACTGAATGTTATGGTGTTGTCGGGATGTCTAGTCAAAAAATTATGAAAGATGGTTTTTATGATTTGTTAGGGAGAGACAATTATGCTAAAGGAATTGTCGTTGAAGATGGCGAAACAGGCATTATTTTAAATGTATATATTATTGTTGGATATGGAGTTAAAATTTCTGAAGTTGTTTATGAGGTTCAAAAGAAAGTGAAATATGTATTAGAAACAACTTTAGATATTGATATTGAAGCCGTGAATGTTTTTGTACAAAGCGTTCGAGTGATTGATTAATTGATGGAGGTTAAAGATGAAGAACATAGATGGTAAGCTGTTTAAAGAGATGGTTGTCACAGGGGCGATAGTGCTTCACAATAATCATCCTGAAATCGATGCGTTAAATGTTTTTCCAGTGCCTGATGGGGATACTGGAACAAATATGTCATTAACATTTAGTGCTGGAGCAAGTGAAATTGAAAAACTTGATTCAACTGATATTTATGAAGTTGCAAAGAAATTATCTAAAGGTTTATTGATGGGAGCAAGAGGAAACTCTGGAGTTATCTTGTCACAAATCTTTAGAGGAGTTTCTATGGCGTTTGAAGGGAAAAAAGAAGTTAATGCTGTAGAATTAGCCCAAGCATTTAAAAACGGTGCTAAGGTGGCTTATAAAGCTGTTATGCGTCCTGTTGAAGGAACAATCTTAACGGTTATTAGAGAAGCTAGTGATGCTGTTGTTCAATATGCTCAAGAGGGTATGGAAATTGAAGATGTATTTTCGTATTTTGTAAAAGAAGCTGAAGAATCACTAGAAAGAACACCTGAACTTTTACCAGTTTTAAAAGAAGTTGGAGTTGTTGATAGTGGTGGAGCAGGATTGCTTTTAGTCTTTACTGGATTCATGGCTGCATTAGCTGGTGAAGAAATTGAAAGAGTAGAAATTAAAAATGATTCTACTAAAGAAGCTTTAGTAGATGTGGAATCTGATGGTGAAGAAGGTTATGGATATTGTACTGAATTTATCTTTAGATTAGATCCAGGCAAAATCAAAGCCTTTAAAGAAGAAAGTTTAAGAAATGAATTAGAAAGACTTCCAGGTAATAGTATTGTCGTTGTTCAAGATGAAGATATTGTTAAGGTTCATGTTCATACATTAAAACCTGGTAATGCCTTAAATGCTGCACAAAGATATGGTGAATTTATTAAATTAAAGATTGAAAATATGCAAGAACAACATAATTCAATCTTAGAAGCAAATGCCACTCCTGCTGCTAAAGCAACACCAATTGTTCCAAAACAAGAAGAAAAAGAAGTTGCTATCATTAGTGTTGCTGCTGGTGATGGGATTAAAGATATGTTCTTAGAATTACATTGTGACTATGTTGTAAGTGGTGGACAAACAATGAATCCTTCTGCTGAAGATATCGTTCAAGCAATTCGTGATGTTCATGCAAAACATGTCATTATTTTACCAAATAACTCTAATATCGTTATGACAGCACAACAAGCTGCAATTATCTTAGAAGATGAAGTAGATGTTCAAGTTATTCCAACAAAGACAATTCCTCAAGGATTATCTGCATGTATTATGTATAATCCAGAAGTTTCTTTAGAAGAAAATCTTGATGAAATGAATGATGCAATAGCAAGTGTAAAAACTGGACAAGTAACATTTGCTATTAAAGATACTAATATTGATGGTGTTGACATTAAAGCTAATCAATATATGGCATTATGTGAAAAAGAAATTACAGCGTGTGTACCAAGCAAGGTTGAAGCTTTAAAAGAAACTTTAAAAGGTTTAGTTGATGATGATTCTGAAATCATTACATTAATTTATGGTGAAGATGTTAGTGATGAAGAAGTTGAAGAAATTGAAGCTTATGTTGAAGATACTTATGAAGCTGAACTTGAATGTGTAAATGGAAAACAACCTGTTTATTCATTTATTGTTGGTGTAGAATAATAAAAGCAATGAAAAAGCGCCCCTATTTATCGGCGCTTTTTGTATATTAAAGTTATTCAGGGTCTTATTAGGGGCTTAAAAACGCTTGAAAGTACTGAATAAGAGTAAATATAAGTGAACTTTTTAATCATACAAGGTTAAATTCGATCAGTTGTGCTACCATTTGTTGTTGAGATTTTAAAACATCAATATAGAATTTTACAATGATTACAAATTAGTAATACTAAATATTTTTTTAATCTAATAACCTTATCATATCGTTCAAAAGAATTTTGCTGTATAATAGACGGTAAGAAATGATGATAGTATGAGCAAAACAATTGAGCAACTTATCGAAAGTTTGGATACAATACCATTTTTATTTGTTGGGTCAGGGTTATCAAGAAGATATTATAATTTACCTGATTGGATAGGATTATTAAAAGTAATGGTTGATAAATTAAATAAAGATTCATTTGCATTTCGTTCTTATGAAGATCGAGCATCTTTTGAAAGTAATCCATATGGTATAAACCCTAAAATAGCTTCATTGATAGAAGAAGATTTTAATAAGGAATGGTTTCAGAACCCTGCAATAAGAAACTTAGACGAAACTTATCTTGAAAAAGTAGAGAAGGGATGTTCTCCTTTTAAAGCTGAAATGAGTTATTATTTAAAACAAAAATCAGTGTTATGTTCAAATTTAAAAGATGAAGTTACTTTATTGAATAATATTGCGAAAAAATCAATTGCTGGAATTATTACAACAAACTATGATTTGTTTTTTGAAACATATTTATCTGAGTATAAAGTTTATATAGGGCAACAAGCACTCTTGTTTTCTCAATTACAAGGTATTGCAGAAGTTTATAAAATACATGGTTCATTAAATGATCCTCAGTCTATTGTTATAAATGAAAAAGACTATAAAGAATTTAAAGAGAAACGTGAATATTTGGCTGCTAAACTTCTTACGATATTTATGGAGTATCCAATTATTTTTATGGGGTATTATATTTCAGATTCTAATATCAGAGATATTTTAAGTTCAATCGTTAAATGCATGTCAAATGAACAAGTTAAATTACTGAAAGAAAAATTTATTTTTATTGAATATGATTCTGAAATAGAAGGATATGAGATAGGTGAATCATCATTTGCTTTTGAAGATGATAAAATGATTACAATGACAAAGATTACCTTATCTGATTATTCATTGATTTATAACGCAATTGGGAAAAAGAAAATGAAAATACCTGTTCGTCTACTAAGGGTACTAAAAGATGAATTATATTTATTCACATTATCTAATGAACCTACTAAAAATATTAAAGTAGCTACAATTGATGATGATCGAGTTGCAAATGATGAATTAGTCATTTCTATTGGGACAACAGAAACAGTTAACTTAAATGGTTTAAAAGGTATATCTACAGATCAATGGTATAGAAATATTGTGATGCAGGATCTTAAATATGATACTAAAGACCTACTAGCTTATGCTCCAACACTAGCAAAACAAGTTTCTGGTATATTACCTATCAATTCATTATATGAGGATAAATTTAAAGATATAGAGGGAATCGATAAGTTGTTTGTAAATGATTTTGAAGATATTATCTCTAAAACAATAGAAAGAGAACGTCGTAGACATCCTCAAGTTGATATACAAAGTATTTTGAAAGAAATAACTGATATAGATAAACAAATGCTTAATATTGCGTATTTGAAAAAAGAACAAATAAATTTAAATGATTTAGAAAATTATTTAAAAAGCAAGTTTGAACAGGATAGTGAGATACTAAAATCATCTAAACAATCTACTCGTACAAACTTAAGAAGATTGATTAGAATTTATGATTATTTAAAAGGAGAAAATAAAAAAGCCTCTAATTAAAGCGACCTTTACAAGGACACCATTAGAAGTTTCTTTCTCTTCATGAAAACATTCCAACAAGGCTACTTTATAAAAGCCACCCTATTCTCCTGCTCTCTTACTAAGTATTATACACTTTTATCAGAAAATTACAATTAAATATCGAAAAATTAAGAAGATTAGTAAAGGAAAAGAAAGTTGTATTTTTTATGAGTGGTAAACGTGCCTATATCAATTATCCAGTTTCTATAAAAAACTTTGGGTAAGTGAAAACAAGTGATAAAAAATATGATTGATTTCAGTTTTGGGGTTTATTTGGAGCTGAAAACTTCAAAAACTACTCAAATACAGTGAATAACAAGGAACAGTAGCATTCAAAATAGTGTTTATTTATCAATAAAAATAGAAACGATTTAATTCTAGGAAACGGGTTATAAAATTGGTTTCGAATAAAATTAGAAGTTAAATTTTAGGACGCTTAGAAATGAGCGTTCTTTTTTGTTGTGAAAGGGAGTGAGATAGTGATAAAAACTAAAGAAAATAGTATTAAACAAGTTGCTGTTAAAGACAGATTAATTGATACTTCAGTAAGTAATAAAATTAAGTAAAGACAAAATAGCAAAAGAAAATGTGGATACAAGTAAAAATGCTATAAGTTCAGTTGAACATATCGGTGAAACAACTGCGTTTGAATCAACTCGCAGAGCTAAAAATTATGTTATCAAAAAGCATCGTGAAAAGAGAAAATGAAAATACTAATAGATAATGAAAATAACAAATCTGTTCTGAATAATACAGTTCACAGTAAAAGAAATAGTCAAATTAAGAATGGACTATCTTTTAGAAGAACAACTAATTAATCATTGCATATGAAACAATCAAAAGAATTAATAACATATAAATATCGAAAGAAGATACAACATTCTTCTAAAGGAGTAGAAAGAATCCATAATAGAGTGAATACTGTATCAAATGTTGTTGGTAAGTCATTTAGTTTTATCAAGAGAACTGCAATGAACTTTAAAAATCTTGTGAGTATGGGGATAGGGTTATTGTTAATTACTTTTATTGTTTTATTTATTGGAATATTTGCATGTTTGTCTTATGATTCAACTGTTAATTCAGCAACTGAACCATTAAGTGTTAAAGTCATTGAATACAAAGAAACAATTGAAAAATATGCAAAACGATATGATATGGAGAATATTTCTTTAATGCTACAGGAATATAACTATGGCAAGAAATATATTACATGGGCACAAGAAAACTTTGGTGGATATACAAGGGTTAATACTAAAGTTTATTATGATGAAAAAGTATTAGAACTTCAAGTATCTAATTTTGGTGATCCAAAATATGTAAGTCATATATTAAGATATTACCATGTAGGTATTGTTGAAAAAGTAGAAAATAATTATATAAATACGATTGAGGAAATAGTAAAGATGAATGTAGAGAAAGAAAATACAAACCGAATAATAAAAATATCTTTGGATACGGAATAGTGTATCAATAAATTAATCCAATGCCATATGTACTTATGCAAGAGTACATATGGCTTTTTTGGTGTGCCGGGCATGGCACTAATTCAGTTGGAGACAAACCAACCACAGGTAGTTACCGCCAAGTGTAGTGAACCACAAGTCGTTAACAGTAATGTTATGGATGAAGGAAGTGGTGTAGCGACTCTTTTGAGCGTACGAACAGAAACTTGATATAAGGCTAAATGGTGGATAAGATTGCCGAACAAATCGAAGTCCAAAAGGTAAACGTAAAACCAAGACAGTAAATCAAGGCGTTGTGAAAGAGATAGGATTAGTGAATTACCCCGGGAGATCCCTTAGACGATGAAGTCCAATAAACTTTAAAATCAGCAATGGTACCATCGGTCGAAAATGGTTAACTAAGGGAAGTCAGCTGAGGTCGTAGTAGGTATCTCACCAATATCAAAGGACCTAATGTTTATATGGTGTTACTCACCACAAGCAATGTTTGGACAGTTCGAAATCGAGGATAATCCTGTAATTAGAAAACGTAATTCTATGAGGATGAAGGTAGAGGGAATGGTTCCAAATATATTTACAAGAGGAAGGAGAAACAGCAACATGGAATTAATAAAAGTGATTTTAAGTGATGAAAACTTAAATGAGGCAATCAAAAGAGTCAAGAGTCATAAAGGTGCAGCGGGAGTTGATAAGATGACAGTATATGAAATTGATGAATACTTTGAAAAGAATAAGGAAAGTATCAAACAATCCATTCTAGAAAAGAAGTATAAGCCTCAACTGTTAATGGTAAAATAAAGATAACCAAAAAGGTTGGTTTAACAATTACCACTTAT
>OBJQ01000454.1_pt1 | contig 32006 bp, 36 predicted proteins | sample 1519921 | NCBI WGS metagenome assembly OBJQ01 (sample SAMN04209244, study PRJEB22552) | human gut metagenome | biome: gut; material: feces | host: Homo sapiens | place: USA: Oklahoma
TGAGCGCTTTTTGCGTAATATGAAACTATAACATGTTTATTTACTCGTTACAGCCCCTTTTATTTTCATTATTGAAAAACTTGAAGAAGTCAAAGCATTAAATAACCAATTAGGTAACGACTCAGGAATTGTACGTAAAAACAATAAAATCTCTCGGCCAGAAATATTTGATCCTTCTAGACAATACTTTCCTGTCGCACTCGCACCAATCGCAATATGACCAATGGCTTTTCCACCGATTGCCAAAGTTTGACCAATCGCTAAACCTCCACAAGCATAAATACCAATCGCAAGGCCACCTACTGCCATATAACCAATACCAAGGCCACCAAAACACAAACCCCCGATTGCTAAACCTCCAATACTTAATAAACCCATTCCAATGCCACCAAGAGATAAAACTCCTAATGACAAACCACCTAAACTCAAAACACCAATAGCAATATTTCCAATTGCGATTATCCCTTTGGCAACTTTTTTTCCATATCCAAAATTAATATGAACAAGTGGTAAATTGCCAATTTTCAAACGACTCTTATATTCATATTCTCTTGTTTTTCTAATGACCCGATGTAATTGTTCATCTGTAATCACCATCCCTTGAACAACCGAATTTTCACCTTTAACCAGTTCATCTAATGAAACCCCATATAATTCAGAAATCTCAACTAACCGTTCTAATTCTGGAACCGATGTACCAGACTCCCATTTACTGACAGACTGTCTTGAGATTCCTAGCTGATATGCCAATTCTTCTTGTGAAAGACCTTTTTGTTTTCTTAATCGTATTAAATTCTCTTGTAATTTCATTGTATCCCCTCTCTTTTTACTAAATCCATTATACAATAATTCCTATCAAAGACAATCAACCACCACTTAGAAAAGTGACAACCATTGGTTGCCAGAACAGAAAAAGGATATTTTAAGCTAAAATATCCCTTAAAACATCATGAACTGTTGATTGAAAATCATTAAGATTGACATGATACCAATGAACATCAAATTGATTCTTAAACCAAGTATATTGTCTTTTGGCATACTGACGAGAATGCTTTTTGATATTTTCATAAACATTTTCCTTACTTATAAGACCATCAAAATAATCAAACCATTCCTTATAGCCAATAGCTTTCATACTTTGATATGTACGGTTTAAGCCTTGATGATATAAATCTGTCACTTCTTTTTCTAGTCCTAAATCTCTCATCACATCAACACGATGATTGATTCGTTGATATAAGACTTCTCGCTCTAATGTCAAACCAACAAAATAAGCGTCATAAAGACAGACATGTTGTTGAGCTTCAATGATTTCACTTTTTCGTTGACCAGTTTGTTCATATATCTCAATTGCTCTTAAGACACGCTGACGATTATGTGGATGCAGTGTCAAAGCACTTTTTTCATCAATGCTTTTTAAATAATCATATAATTGCTGATTATCATAATCTTTATATTTTTCTTTATATGTTTCATGATCATCTTTTGTTTCACTAAACTCATAGTCGTATAAAGCTGCTTTGATATAGAGTCCTGTTCCCCCTACAATAATTGGTAACTTTCCACGACTCGTAATTTCATCAATTTGTTTTCTTACAGTTTCCTGAAAATCCTTCACACTATAACTTTGTTTTGGTGAGAGAATATCTATACAATGATGAATCACATTTTCCATTTCTTCACTTGTTACTTTGGCTGTTCCAATATCCATTCCTTGATAAATTTGCATGGAATCTCCACTAATAATTTCTCCATTTAAAGCTTTTGCAAGTTCAACCCCCATTTTACTCTTTCCAACACTGGTTGGACCAATCACCACAATAACCTTATTCATTGATCTTACCTATTCCAAGTAAGCTATACAATATGGAAATGACAATTGCCGTTATAACCGTTAAACCAAAAGATTCAATATAAAAATCAGGGGCGAAGATTGTTTGAGCAATCGCTAAAACAAAACCATTAATGACGAGTTGAAATAAACCAAGCGTTGTGATTGTAATTGGCAAAGCAATAATCGTTAAAATAGGTTTAATAAAAGTATTCAGTAAAGCCAAGACAATTGCCACTAAAAAAGCAACTTGAAAATCTTTGACATAAACCCCATCAAAAAAATAACTCATCATCATAATAACAGCTCCACCTAAAACAAAATCTAAAACCAGACTCACAATTCCTTTTTTCATCTAAACCACCCTCTTAAATAGTTTTTCTAATTCATAATCACTGTAAAATAAAACGGTAGGTCGCCCATGTGGACACACATAAGGATTATCACAACGCATCAAGTTATCTAAAATCGTTTGCATATCACTAGGTGATAGATAAGTATTCGCTTTTAATGAAGCCTTACAGCTAAGTGTAGCAATCGCATGTTCTTGAAGTGATACGACATCTAAATAATTTTTATGTAAAACTTCTTGGATCATTTCATCAACAAAAATATTTTCATCGATTTTTTTCATCCATAATGGCAAATTTCTTACAATATATCCATGTTCACCAAAAACTTCCAAATGAATCCCAACTTTTTCTAGAACATTTTTTCTTTCTTCTAAAACCAAAAACTCACTCATTGGATATTCTAATTGTAATGGAACAAGCAAAGGCTGCATTGTTAAATCTAAATGTGAGAATTTTTCTTTATAATATTCATAGTTAATTCTTTCTTGAGCAGCATGCTGATCAACAAGGTACATGCCTTTTTCATTTTCTCCAATCAAATAAGTCCCATGAATTTGCGTTTTAGCATAGATTTTTTCTTTGATTGGTTTTTGTTGTATTGGTTTTTCAATTGGTTGGCTTTCTTCAATAATTGGTTGTTTTTGATATAGAGTTGAAGTTTCTTTAACTTCTTTTATCACTTCTTGAACTGGTTCTTGATACACAAGAGGTGGAGTTTCTTCTAAGTCAAAGGTTACCTGATCGAGCTGTGGTTTAAAGGTTTCTCTTTCTGTTTCTTTGTTTTTAACCTGATAAGTCAAATTGACTTGTTTTAATGTTTCACTGACTCCTTCAAAAATCAAATCTCTTAACTCATATTCTTTAGAGAATCTGACTTCTAATTTAGAAGGATGGACATTCACATCAACAAGATAAGGATCAACTTCTATATTAATCACAGCAATCGGATAACGATTATCAGCCAAATAAGCACGATAAGCATTATTAATTGCATCTATACTCATTGCATTTTTTACATATCGATGATTGACAAGCGTAATAATATTGGTCTTAGAAGCACGTGATGTATCAATTTTGCTGATATAACCATCAATTGAAAATTCATCATTGGCTAAATGAATAGGTAACATATTTTTGGCCGTTGCTATTCCATACATACTAGCAATAACTTCTAGCAATTGACCCTTGCCATTGGTTTGAAAGATTGCCTTGTCATTATGATAAAGTCTAATTGCAATCTGCGGATAAGCTAAAGCTATTCTTTCAACATATTGATGAATAGCGGCAAATTCACTATTAACTGATTTTAAATATTTCAAACGAGCAGGTACATTTTGAAAAAGCTTAGTCACTGTCATTTGCGTTCCACGTGGCAAATCACAAGTTCCTTCATTTTTATATTTTCCAAACTCATAAGTCACAAAAGTTCCTTCTTGACCTGTGGATGTTCTTAAATCAAAATGACTGACTGAAGCAATGGAAGGAATCGCTTCACCACGAAATCCTAATGTCATAATATTAAATAAATCATGATCATCTTTTATTTTACTTGTTGCATGACGAGAAAAACACATCTTTGCATCAGCGCTTTCCATTCCTTCACCGTTGTCTACAACTTTAATCAATTGTAAACCACCATCTTCAATAAAAATGTCAATTCTTGATGCCGAAGCGTCAATACTATTTTCAACAAGTTCTTTAACGACACTTGATGGTCTTTCAACAACTTCACCGGCAGCTATTTTATTAGAAAGAATATCATCTAATTGTCTAATTTTGGGCATATTGTCACCTCACTTATAATAATTTTTTAAGTTCAATTAATGTGCTTAAAGCATCTAATGGCGATAAAGCCATAGGATCAATTCTTTCTAAGGCTTTTTCTACAGCACTTTCTTTTTGGATAGTAGAAGGCATTTCCACTTTTTCACTGATTACTGTTTCAATATTGTTATTTTCTAAAGATTGTAAGATGACTTTAGAGCGTTCAATGACTGCATCTGGTAATTTGGCTAATTGAGCAACATTGATACCATAAGAACGGTGCGAACGTCCTGGCTTGATTTTATATAAGAAAACAATCTTATCACCTTCTACTGATGCACTTGCATGAACATTTTGAATATGGAAAGATTCATCCATCATGGTTAATTCATGATAATGTGTAGAAAATAGTGTAATACATTGAATTGATGTTGCGATATATTCAATCATTGATTGAGCAATAGCCATACCATCAAAGGTTGCTGTTCCTCTACCAATTTCATCAAAAATAATCAATGAATCTCTTGAAGCATAACGTAAAGCATTGTTAGCTTCTAACATTTCAACCATAAAAGTTGATTGACCTGAAATCAAATCATCACTTGCTCCAATACGGGTAAAGATTTGATCAAAGATTGGTAAATCAGCTTGATCACAAGGTACAAATGAACCAATTTGCGCCATAATAACACATAAAGCAATTTGACGCATATAAGTTGATTTTCCGCCCATATTTGGTCCTGTAATCAATAATATAGGTTCATCTTCTTTAATATTTAAATCATTAGGAACATAATTTTGTCTTGAAATAACTTGCTCAATAACCCCATGACGACCATTTTCAATATGCATGGTATGATGATCATTAAATGTAGGTCGTACATAGCCATTTTGACTTGCTTTATTAGCTAAAGATTGATAAACATCAATTTGTGCAACAACACTTGCAACATCTTGGATTAAATGGACATCTTTTTTAATATAATCTCTGATTTGCACAAAGATTTCATATTCTAAAGCAACCATCTTATCATTAGCACTTAATATCTTCGCTTCCATTTCTTTTAATTCAGGTGTTACAAATCTTTCAGCATTTGAGATACTTTGTTTTCTTGTATATTCAAATTCATCTTTTACCATTGATAAATAACTTTTTGTCACTTCAATATAATAACCAAAGACTCTATTATAACCAATCTTCAAGCCTTTAATTCCAGTCTTTTCTCTTTCTTTTTGTTCAAATTCACTAAGCCATTGTTTCCCATTATCACGAATATATCTTAGTTCATCTAATTCTTGACTATATCCTTGTTTAATGAGACCACCTTCTTTTATTGTTAGTGGTGGATTATCAACAATCGCTTCATCTATTAAACTCGTAATATGTGATAAATCAATAAGTTGTTGAGCTAATTGATTGGTATCAGGATGATCTAAGGCTAATAGTTGATGTTTTAATTCAGGGATAACTTTTAAAGAAGAACCAATCCATTTTAAATCTCTAGCATTGACGTTTCCAAAAGCAATACGACCAGCTAATTTTTCTAAATCATAGATATCATTGATAATATCTTTCATAGTTTCTCTTTCAATAAAATTATCAATTAATAATTCAATAATATCCATTCTTTTTTCAATCTTTTCTCGATTAACCAAAGGTCTTTCTATCCATTGACGAAGTAATCTTCCACCCATTGCACATTTGGTTTCATCCAATAACCATTGTAATGTTCCATAACTTTCATGATCCGCATTTTTAACCAATTCTAAGGACTTTTTCGTATAAGAGTCCATATAGATATAGTCCTCCGTTTTAACTTCCTGAATCGCCTGCATATGGCTTAATTCACGTTTTTGAGTTTCAATCATGTAATTTAATAAAAGTGAACAGATCTTGATTTCTTTTAAATCAGTAATAGAATCAAAAATCTTTTTATATCCTTCATTAAATTTATCATTTTCATAAAAAGAAACAAAAACATCATCAAAGCTTAAAGAACGATCATTTACAACAATTTCCTTTAATCCCAAAGCATCAATATGATTCTTTAAAAGATGAGCTTGTTTATCAAAATTAACAACATAGAATTCTCCTGTAGAAATATCACAATAAGCTAAAGTATAATTAAAATCAAAAACTCCTAATGCTCCAATATAATTATTTCTTTTCTCATTTAATGAGGCATCCATAATTGTTCCTGGAGTAATAATTTGAACAACACCACGTTCAACAATACCCTTTTTACCAGGATCACTTAATTGTTCTACAATTGCAACCTTATGTCCTAAATCAATAAGTTTTTGAATATAACCACTCACTGAATGGAAAGGAACTCCACACATTGGAACTCTTTCTTTAGCTCCTGCATTTTTTCCAGTTAAAGCAAGATCTAAAGCTTTAGAGACAACAATCGCATCATCAAAAAACATTTCATAGAAATCTCCTAAACGAAACATAACAATTGAATCTTGATTTTGTTCTTTTATTTTTAAATATTGCATCATCATTGGCGAATATTTTTGCTTCATTTTACCACTCCTTAATAACTACAATATTATAGCATAATTTGACAAATAAAGAAAAGAAAAAACGCACACGCGTTTTTCTAAGAATTCTTAATAAAGTCTGGATTAATTTCAATATCATCAAACTCATCCCAAACTTCTTCTTCATTTTTCACTTCAACTTTAATACAAGTTTCCCCACTGATTTCAATCTGCATTTCTTTTTCAATCTCTAATGTCACATTTGCATTGGTATGATAAGCAGATAAACATTTTGGTTTTGACAAACAACGTGCTTTGACTTGATCACTCGCTTCAAATTCACGATTTTCTTTTTTACTCACCTGCATATCATCAATATAAGTGACTTGATGTTTTTCAACCATTGAATCCATTTCATCATGACAACTGTACCAGACATGAACATCAAATGTCCCAATAATTTTAGGAACTCGATTTTTAATTGCTGCTTCATAGTGATGATTTGATATCCAACACCCTAATATCTCATTAGGTACTTGTGCCAAAGCTAAATTATACGTATTCTTAGATAATTTCTTGCCTTTAGCGACAATCGCCTTGGTATAAATCTCTCTTATGTTATTGCTCATAAATCCACCTCTGTATACTATATGATATATTCCCCAAATTACCACAAATTTTAAAAAAAAGGTATAACCAATCGGCTATACCTTCGCTTATTTTATTGATTATGAGATGGAGTTGAATCCTTTAAAACAACATCATGTGCTCCACCTTCAACAATACTTGTTGAAGAAACAAGTGTAATTTTTGCTTTTTCTTGTAATTCAGGGATTGTTAAAGCTCCACAGTTACACATTGTTGATTTAATTTTAGCAAGTGTTAAACCAACATTATCTTTTAATGAACCAGCATAAGGAACATAAGAGTCAACACCTTCTTCAAATGACAACTTCTTATCTCCACCTAAATCATAACGTTGCCAGTTTCTTGCACGAGCGCTTCCTTCACCCCAGTATTCTTTCATATATTGACCATTGATATTGACTTTATTTGTTGGTGATTCATCAAAACGAGAGAAATATCTACCTAACATAATGAAATCAGAACCCATAGCTAAAGCTAATGTCATATGGTAATCATGAACAATTCCTCCATCACTACAGATTGGAACATAGATACCAGTTTCTTTGAAATATTCATCTCTTGCTTTTGCAACTTCAATTGTTGCTGTTGCTTGTCCTCTACCAATACCTTTTTGTTCACGTGTGATACAGATAGAACCTCCACCGATTCCAATCTTCACAAAGTCAGCACCAGCTTCTGCTAAGAATCTAAATCCTTCAGCATCAACAACATTTCCAGCTCCAACTTTGACACTATCACCATAATGTTCTCTAATCCAATCAATTGTTAATTTTTGCCATTCACTGAATCCTTCACTAGAGTCGATACATAAAACATCAGCTCCTGCTTCGACTAATGCTGGAACACGTTCAGCATAATCTCTTGTATTGATACCAGCTCCAACTACGTAACGTTTTGAATCATCTAATAATTCATTTGGATTAGATTTTCTTGATTCATAGTCTTTTCTAAAGACAAAATATTCTAATTTCTGATTTTCATCAATAATTGGTAAAGCATTTAATTTGTTATCCCAAATAATATCATTAGCTTCTTTTAATGATACACCACTTGGGGCAGTAATTAATTTATCAAATGGTGTCATAAATTCAGATACTTTTGTATCTAAATCCATACGAGATACACGATAATCTCTACCAGTGACAATTCCTACTAACTTCCCATTTGCTGTTCCATCTTCAGTTACAGCCATTGTAGAGTGTCCAGTTTTTTCTTTTAATTCAATTACATCTTTTAATGTTTGATCAGGTGCAATATTTGAATCGCTTGGTACAAAACCAGCTTTATAAGCCTTTACTTTTCTTACCATTTCAGCTTGTGATTCAACACTTTGAGATCCATAAATAAATGAAACTCCACCTTCTCTTGCAAGAGCCACTGCCATTGTATCATTAGATACAGATTGCATGATTGCTGATACAAGAGGAATATTTAAAGATAATGCAGGTTCTTCCCCTTTTTTAAATTTAACCAAAGGTGTTTTTAAACTTACATTTTTAGGTTGACACTCTGCACTTGAGTATCCTGGAACTAATAAATATTCGTTAAATGTGTGTGATGGTTCATCAAAAAAATATGCCATGTTTTCTCTCCTTTATTTGTTTATTTTTGTAATTTATTGAAGAAATTATATAGATTTTTCCTGCTTTCGTCAATCTTTTTTTGACAATTCTTGATTAATATTGTCTTGAATCAAAAGCAATAAGTCATTGACTTCCTGTTTTAAGACTAAATAGTTATGAACAAGAGGATTTTCATCAAAGCTTTTTCTTTTTTGTTGATATTCTTTCATGATTATTTCACAATCAATGTTTTGATGTTTAGACATTACAATTTTTTGTTGTAAATCTTTTAATTCTTCTTCTAATTGATGAAGTGAGGAATTATTTTTAATCAACTGTTCATACTTTTGATATTCTTTTACAACTTCTTGATTTAAAATCCATTGATTTAATCTTTTAGCTTTATCTTCAATTTCTTTATTCAATTTCTTCACCTTTCAATGCCCATGTTTTGACTTCAGTAACTTTCACTTTAACAATTTGACCAATATGTTCTGGTTGACCTTTAAAATTAATTAATTTTTGATGTCTTGTATAACCTGTTAACATCTCTGGATCTTTTTTAGATGTTCCTTCAACAAGGACTTCTACAACTTGATTTAAGAACTTTTGATTTTGCATTAATGATTTTTCATTAACCAAATCATTTAAACGATAGAGACGTTGTTCTTTGGTATGAATGTCAATATCATCAGCCATTTTCGCTGCTGGTGTTCCTTCTCTAGGAGAATAAATGAATGTATATGCTAAATCATATTCACAATGTTCATAAAGACTCATTGTATCTTCAAATTGTTCATCTGTTTCACCAGGGAAACCAACAATAATATCTGTTGTAATTGTACAATCTGGTATTTTCTTTTTAATCTTATCAAATAATTCTAAATATTGTTCACGACTATAACGTCTACCCATACGCTTTAAAACTTCACTATTCCCAGATTGAACAGGTAAATGTATAGCTGGCATGATATTTTCATACTTGGCAATCACATCAATCATATCATCACTAAAATCCCAAGGATGACTTGTTGTAAAACGAATACGTGGAATTCCAGTTTTTGCGACATCCTCTAACAATGATGCAAACGTATACCCATTATCAAAATCTTTTCCATAAGAATTAACATTTTGTCCAAGTAAAGTAATTTCTTGATAACCATGTTCTTTTAAATCATTGACTTCAGCAATGATTTCTTCTTTTAAACGAGAACGTTCTTTTCCTCTCGTATAGGGAACAATACAATATGTACAAAACTTATTACATCCATACATAATATTAACCCAAGCTTTATAAGGATGAGCACGATGACTTGGTAAATTTTCAATCACATCGCCTTCTTTAGACCACACCTCTAAAACCATTTCTTTTTCTAACATAGCTTGTTTTAAAAGAACTGGTAAACGATGAATATTGTGGGTACCAAAAATCAAATCAACTTGAGGATGTTTTTCTAAGATTTTTTGTACAACCACTTCTTCTTGTGCCATACATCCACAAATCCCAAAAATAATATTAGGATTTGTACGTTTAACTTTTTTTAAATAGCCAATTTTTCCAAAGACTTTTTCTTCAGCATTTTCTCTAATTGCACAAGTATTCAATAAAACAACTTGAGCATCTTTAATTTCATCAGTTGGTTGATATCCCATACTTTCCAATATCCCAGCTAATGTCTCACTATCACGTTCATTAGCTTGACAACCATATGTTTGGATAAAGTATTTTTGTCCCTTACCAATTCCTACCATATCAGCAGGAATTTCATAAGCATCATCAATATGATGAATTTCATCTTTTCCTCTATGTTTCGCATCTTTTAAAGATGGACCTTTAAAATATTCACTATAATCTTTCATATTTTCACCACTTTCTGCTTTATTATATCAAATATTATAAAATAAGAAAGAAAAAAATAAGGACATTGTCCTTATTTTTTAACCAAAGAAACCATCTGGTTGAATTGAGAAGTATAAAACAGCTCCATCAGGTGTCTTTTTGAATAATCCTTTACAATATGAAGCAGCTTCATCTGGTGTTAATTCAGTTTCACACTCAATTTCAGCTTTAATTCCTGTTTTCTTAACAAATTTACATTTTACTTTATCATCTTCATACCCATCAAAAAAGTCAATTAATTTTTGTGTTTGAGCAGTAGACATTAATAATTTACATTTTGCCATAATATTTCCTCCTTGTTTTCTTCTTTTATTATACCCATTTTGAGACAAAAAAGAAAGCCTTTTTAATGCATTTCTACATTTAGACGCAAAGAGGTAATGACTTGATCATCAATTGTTAAATCATAAAAAGAAGGTGTACAATAAATCTCATATCCTCCTGGAGCCATATAGCCTCTTGCGATAGCTATCGCTTTCATTGCTTGATTTAAAGCTGCAGCACCAATAACTTGAATTTGAACACTTTGATGTTCTCTAAGTAAACTCGTTAATGCTCCAGCAACTTTACTTGGTTTAGATGATGAAGATACTCTAATCATTTCCATAAAAATTCCTCCTTAATGCACTATATGCATGAAAGAATAAATTATGCTATATATGGATGAGCCGGATCAATACAAATACGTTTGATTTGTGTACATTGATTTTCTTGATTAAAAGTTAATAATGTTGCGCGAAATTGTCCTTCACTTTCAGCCACCACAAAAGGTGTCATCATACCTGTTTTCATACGTTTAATAATAAGCTCTTTATCACAACCAATTACACTTTCATAAGGGCCACACATCCCAACATCACTTTGATAAGCAGTCCCTTTTGGTAAAATTCTTTCATCCGCTGTTGTTACATGGGTATGTGTCCCTAAAACAGCAGAAACTTGTCCATCTAAATAATATCCTAAAGCAATTTTTTCGCTTGTTGCTTCAGCATGAAAATCAACAATATGAATATCACTCGTATCGTCAACCAAAATTTCATCAATCGCTTCAAATGGATTTTGTGATTTTCCATCCATAAAAGTAATTCCCAATAGATTTGTTACACGAATTTTCTTCCCGTTTATCGTAATTTGTCGACTCCCAACCCCAGGTAATGCTTTAGGTTGATTATAAGGCACAACCAAACGATCAGCTTCGTCAATATAATCAAATAATTCTTTTTTAGCAAAAGTATGATTACCCATTGTCATCAAAGAAATTCCCTGAAACAAAAATTCTTCATAATGTTTTTTATTTAAACCTTTTCCATGCGTTGCGTTTTCAACATTAGCAATCACAACATCAATATGATATTGAGCTTTTAAGCGTGGTAAATAAGTTTCCATCATTTCTCTACCAATTGCTGAAAAAACATCTCCAATAAATAATATATTCATTTTCTCATCTCCATAATAAAGTGTATAACGTGGTTATGATATCATAATCAATAAAGCATTTCAATGTAAATGAAAAGATAGGTCAAACCTATCTTCTATTTAGCAATTTCATTGGCACGAACTTCACGAATCACAGTCACTTTGATATGTCCTGGATAAGTTAATTCCGTTTCAATTTTATTTTTGATTTCTCTGGCAAGTTTGTGACTTGCTAAATCATCAACCTTATCTGGTTTCACAATAACGCGAACTTCACGTCCGGCTTGAATCGCAAAGACTTTATCAACACCATCAAAGCTCTTAGAAATTTCTTCTAATTTTTCTAATCTTTGAATATAGTTTTCAATTGTCTCGCTACGACTTCCTGGGCGTGCTGCAGATAAAGTATCAGCAGCAGCAACCAAAATAGAAATAACACTTGTTGCTTCAACATCACCATGATGTGATTCAATTGCATTCACAACCGTAGCATTTTCACCATATTTCTTAGCAAATTTTGCTCCTAATTCAACATGGCTTCCTTCCATTTCATGATCAACTGCTTTTCCTAAGTCATGTAACAATCCAGCACGACGAGCTAATTGTTGATTTAACCCTAACTCAGCTGCCATCATCCCAGCAAAATGCGCAACTTCTAATGAATGTTGTAATGCATTTTGACCATAACTTGTACGATATTTCAATTTCCCTAACATCATGATAATTTCTTTATTAACACGAGATAATCCTAATTCAAATATCGCATCTTCACCAGTTTTTTGAATCACTTCATTTAATTCATTTTTTGTCTTTTGAACAACTTCTTCAATACGTCCTGGTTGAATACGACCATCACGAATTAAAGTTTCTAATGATAAACGAGCAATTTCCCTTCTCACTGGATCAAAGCAAGAAATTGTAATAGCTTCAGGTGTATCATCAATAATCAATTCAACACCAGTCGCATTTTCAATAGCTTTGATATTTCGACCTTCTCTACCAATAATACGACCTTTCATTTCTTCGCTTGGTAAAGCAACAACATTAACTGTACGTTCAATTGTTTCTTCTTGAGAATAACGGTTAATTGCCGCAGCAATGATATCCTTAGCATAAAGAGATGCTTTTGATTTTGCTTCATCTTCTTTTTCTTTGATATAAGCTGTGACTTCTGTCGCCATTTTTTGTTCTACTTGTTTAAATAATTCTTCTTTTGCTTCATTGGCGCTCATTGCAGCAATTTTTTCTAATTCCACAATTTTTGCATCAATTTGTTCTTTTAATTGAGCCTCTAATTTACCTAGTTCTTCACTTCTCTTTTCTAATTGCTTAGCTTTGTCATCCAAAACATCTTCTTTTCCTTGTAAAGCAATATCTCTACGATCAATGTTTTGTTCCCTTTGCAATAGTTTATTTTCAAATTTAGTAACTTCTAAGCGTTGTTCTTTGATTTCCTTTTCAGCTTCAAGCTTATATTCATACGCTTGAGTCTTGGCATCTAAAATCGCTTCTTTTACTATATTATCAGCTTTGGCAGTTGCTTCTTCAACAATCTTTGTTGCATCGACATTTGCTTTCGATACTTTGATTTTTGTTAAAACAAAATACATTGCAAATCCTAAACCAACTGCTAGAACATAGGTTAAAATAGTCAGAAGCCCACCTGATCCTGGCATAATATTCCTCCTACTTCCTATGATAAATTTCATAAAGTGCTTTTAACGCACAAATTTATTATACCGTATTTTTGTGAAATTGACAATAAAATATAAAAATAATGGAATGGCTTCCATAACCACTCCATTATTTGACTGTCTTTATCTTGTCTTATTTTCTCAAAGAAGCCCCTAAACTTCTTTGAAAACTCTTTTCAATATCTTGAATATAATGCCTTTGAACTTCTTGATCAGTCATCTCTTGAGCTATCCATTCTAAGCATATTCCTGTCATCCCATATTTATAAAATTTAATAATAAAATTCTTACGTTCCTCACTAATGCAAGCTTCACTATAATGAATATCAATATATTTTCTTAAAATATTTTCAATGACTTGTCCTAAATAATATTCCAATGTTTCTCTATTCATTGATTGATAAAGATGATAAACTGCCGTTTTATTATGAACCGCAAAAGCCAAACCAATTTCAAAATACTCTTGCCAAGTCAAATCATCACCTAAAGAATCCTGAACTTTTTTTGTTTCTTGCTGCAATAAACATTCTAGTAACATATAAATATCTTGAAAATGATAATAAAAAGTATTACGGTTGACTCCACAATCATCAACAATATCCTGCACAGTTATTTTATCAAAAGGCTTTTCATTCAACAGTTTCGCAAATGAAGCCATCAATGCTTTTTGTGTAAAATTTGCCATCTTCATCACCCCATCAACATTATATCAAAAAACACTATAAAAACCTAGCCAAGAAAAAAAGCCTTCAAATTAGGCTTTTTCTACAACTGGTTCCTCAGCAAATAAAACTGCTTTAACTTTTTCTTCAACTTCAGCCATGATTTCTGGATGTTCAGCCATAAAATTCTTAACATTTTCACGACCTTGACCAATCTTTTCACCAAGATAAGCATACCAAGCACCAGATTTATCAATAATATTGTTTTCAACAGCTAAATCAATGATTTCTCCATCTCTTGCAATACCTTTACCATAAATAATATCAACTGATGTTGTTTTAAATGGTGGTGCCACTTTGTTTTTAACCACCTTAATATTCACTTTGTTTCCAACAATCTCACTACCATTTTTAATCGCTTCACTACGTCTGATTTCAATACGTACAGAAGAATAGAATTTTAAAGCACGACCACCCGTTGTGGTTTCTGGATTTCCATACATAACCCCAATCTTTTCTCTTAATTGGTTAATAAAAATAATTGTACAAGAAGTCTTATTCATAAGTCCTGATAAACGACGCATAGCCTTAGACATCATTCGAGCTTGTAAACCAACTGAATTATCACTCATTTCACCATCTAATTCAACTTGTGGAACAAGTGCTGCTACAGAATCCACAACAACCAAATCAATCGCATTACTTTTAACAAGAGTTTCAGCAATTGCCAAACCTTGTTCACCACTATCTGGTTGTGATAAAATCAACTCATCAACATTAACCCCTAAGTTTCTTGCATAAACTGGATCAATTGCATGTTCAGCATCAATAAAAGCAGCACGCCCTCCTTGTTTTTGAACTTCAGCAATTGCATGAAGTGTCAAAGTTGTTTTCCCACTTGATTCAGGACCATAAATTTCAATAATACGCCCCTTTGGATAACCCCCAATACCTAAAGCAGCATCAAGTGTTAATGAACCTGTTGGAATAACATCAATATCAACAGCTACACGTTCACCTAATTTCATAACTGAACCCTTACCGAATTGTTTTTCAATTTGAATAATTGCATCAGCCAATGCTTTTTCCTTTTTTTCTTCAGGACTTTCAGTTTTCTTTGTTTTCTTTTCTGCCATATTTTTCCCTCCTTACTAGTCAGATTTTTATATGTCTTTTAAAATTTTTAAAATATTTTCAATTCCCAATAATATCGCTTGTCTTTTAATATCTTCTCGACTACCAGATAATTCAAAACATAATGTATGAATCATTCCCGCATATGCAATACCAATATAAATAAGCCCTACAGGTTTACCTTCCATCGCTGTAGGTCCAGCATTTCCTGTAAAAGATATACATAAATCACTATCAAACATCTTCGCTCCAGAAATAGCCATCAATCCAGCCACTTCTTTTGAAACAACCCCATATTGATCAATAATCTTTTCATCTATATGCAAAACATCTCTTTTAATACGGGTTTGATAGCTGACTAAGCTTCCACGATAAACTGCTGAAATACCACTGATACTACCAATCATATTGGCAAATCCACCCACGGTAAAACTTTCTACACTACTAATCGAGATTCCTTTTTCAATTAATAATTTTGCTAATTCTTCCATTTTTACATACTCTCCATGATATATTGACGATTCTTCATGAAATAGTCAATTCCACTTATGACTGAAATCACAGTTGCTAACCAAATCATGATTTGATCCATTGGAATACCAATCGCCTCAAAAACAACATTATTCAATAACAAAATACAAATTGCAATCATCTGTGTCATCGTCTTAGCCTTACCTAAATAACTCGCTGCTAAAACAACATTTTTCTGACTTGCCACTAAACGAATAGCATCCACAATTGTATCACGAGAAATCATGATAATTGGAATAATAATTGTAATATCATTGGATGAAGCCAATAGTAATAAAGCAGTATTGACAATTAATTTATCAGCAATAGGATCGATAAACTTTCCAAAAGTTGTAACAAGATTATTTTTTCTTGCTAGATAACCATCAAAATAATCAGTTAAAGCCGATAAAACAAAAATTAAAAATAAAATCAAATCTAATAAAGATAACTTTGTTGATAAAACATCAAAAGTAGGCATCGAAATGCCTAACGATTGATAAGGTATTAAATAAATAATAACAAATAATGGGACACTAACTAAACGGATTGTTGTTAACTTGTTTGGTAAATTCATATTATTCCTTCTCTAATGTTAAATTGAAATTAGCGACACCAGTCACATTATCTTCTTCTGTTAATGGAATTTCCTGATTATTAATATAATAACGATGTCCCATGTTACTTCCATTACGTAATCTTAAATTATCAAATTCTGAAACCTTAAATGTTAATTCCACTGTTTCTGGTTTATCTTTATCACTGTAATCATGATAAACCTTAGAAACAAATTTATCATATGATTTTCCATTCACATACATTTGTGCCCAGCAGGCATGATTGTATTCAATCTTTAACGTAAATTCTTCCACACCTTCTGGCAATTTAAATTGAAAATCTAAACGACTCTTTCTTGTAAATTCTACTTTTGCTTCTGTTTGATCAGTTGGAGTATTCTGATTATCATCATTTTGATTTGTTTGATCATTTGTATCAACATCACCTTCAACTGTTGTTTGATTCTGTGGAACAAAAGTTGGATCTTTAGTTTTTGAACGGGTTGAATAAAAACCATACCAAATCACTACAATCACTAAACATACAAGCACAAGTATAATGGCTCCTCTAATAATTGTCACATGTGATTTATCCTCATAAACTGAAGGTTTTCTAGCCAGTTGAGGCGCTTCAAAAGAAAACTTCTTCCCTTTTTTAACAACCTCATCTTGATGTTGATTTTGAACTTCTTTATCTTTAATATCTTCTAACTCAATTTCACGTGTTAATTCTAAATATTGTTGAGTAACCATATCAGTATCCATACTCAAAACATTAGAAATCTTTTTTAAATACATTTTTACATAGGCTTCATCACCTTTATAGCGGTCAAACTTCCCATTTTCTATATCTTTTAACACTGCAACAGAGATTTTCGTCTTAGCCGAAAGTTCTTCTATTGTTAAATGTTTAGCCTCTCTTTGACGACGAATATTTTCACCTAAATTATCCACAAAAGTACCTCCTTTTGATCATGCGCAAAACACCCAATAATAATCATATTAAAACACAAATTTTTCGTTTTGACAACACCAACACTATTATTTTATGAATTTATGTCCTCGTTATGAATTTTTTATAATTTTTCTAGAAAAAAAGTCGATTTTCATCGACAAAATATAATGCTCACTCTGATAAGCCGAGTTCTGTTTTTCAACCGATTATTTATCTATGCTATGCATCTCCATTATCGTTCATTTCCTTTAATGAAGTTCCCCTACCAAAATTTGGGTTTCATCCTTGCAGAGTTTACCGCTTTTCATTTGTCTTTTTCAAGACAACATAGTTTCTGTGGCACTTTATGACTTATCAACCATGCCTTTACGGTTTAGGTCTTAGGTCTGTCGTTAGCAAAATGCTACCTGCATTTATTAGACGCAGTACAAACACTACAATCATCGCAGATTGTGGATGCCCGGACTTTCCTCTACTTTCGTAGCAATCGGTTCTCGTGAGCATACTTATTGTACTATATTTTAAAAAAAATGCAATAATATAAAAAAACAAGTTTTTTATTCCTTGTTTTTATAAATTTCTTTTTCTAAATTGGAAATACGTTTTAACAAATCAACGTTTGATGAAAGATTTTCTTCCATTGAACGAATATTGTCTTGTTGAATGAGGCGTTCTTTTTCTAAATTAGAAAGTTTCATTTTTAATGCTTCATTTTCTTTTTGAAGATTTTCAATTTGTTCATATGATTCATTTAACATATTTGCAAATGTTTCATAATCTTCAACAATCGTATCTAAAAAATAATCAACTTCAGTTGCGCTATATCCTTTAAAATCAATTTGAAATTGTTTATTTAATATTTTTTTAGGACTTAATTGTATTTTATTAGCCATGACACATCCACCTTTCTTCCTACATATTTTCACAAATTTAGCTTCTAATTGCAAGATATTTTTAAAAAAAGATGAATTTCCCACACAATTTAGACAAGTCGGCAAAAATATATGTTATAATAGTGGAGACAATAAATGAAAGGATGAGGTTATGGTCAATTATCCCAATATGAAAAAAAAGATGAACTTACAAAATCCAATGATGTCTAGTAAACATTATACAGCTCATCGTGGGATGTCATTAGAAGAAGATATTTCTTTATCTAATCAATATTATCTTGACAATAATCTGGCTGTAATTTATAAAAAGCCAACCCCTATACAAATTGTCAAAGTAGATTATCCACGTCGTGAATCTGCCAAGATTGTTGAGGCTTATTATAAAACGCCTTCAACCACTGACTATAATGGTCTATATAAAGGTAGATATGTGGATTTTGAAGCAAAAGAAACAAAAGTCAAAACATTTCCGTTTGGAAATATTTCTAAACATCAAATTGATCATTTACAAAGAATTATTGATCATGGAGGAATTGCTTTTGTTATTATTGCATTCACGACTCTAAATGAGGTATACTTAATTGATGCAAGTTTTGTAATTTGCGATTATTATCATTCTCAAAGAAAATCAATGACTTATGATAAGATAAAATCTTTAGGTCACTTGATTCCCCAAGGGTATCAACCTAGACTTGATTATCTCAAAATCATTGATGAAGTGTATTTTAAGGAGGACGAATGATGAAAAAAGTCAAAAAAACAAATAAACAGCTAACGCCTCAACAAGCTTTAGCGAAGAAAAAGCAAAAACAAAAAATCATTAAGATTTGTTTAACAGTCTTTGTTTTGTTAGTTGCCAGTGCTGGTGTTTATTTGGGATTTGGTATTTTTAAACAAGTTGAAGGTTTTTCTAAAGAGAAATTGTTGAATAACGAATCTTCAATTCAAGTTTCAGCCAACGGTGAAGAATATTATTCTTATGGTCAAGATGGAATTAGAAAGAATGTCTCTTATGATGATATTCCTCAAGTCATGATTGATGCTGTAGTGGCTGCTGAAGATTCACGTTTCTTTGAACACAATGGTTTTGACTTGCCACGTATTGTCAAAGCTTTTATGGGTAATTTAGTGGCTGGTAGAATCACTGGTGGTGGTTCAACAATTACTCAACAGGTGATTAAGAAATCTTATTATCCAAAAGAAGAACAAACAATTGAAAGAAAAGCTGGCGAAATTATTTTAGCAATTGAAGCCACTTCTCAAACAACAAAACAAGAAATTTTAGAGCTTTATTTAAATAAGATTTATTTTGGTTATGGAAATAAAGCGATTGGTATTTATGCAGCTAGTAAATATTATTTTGATAAAGAAGTTCAAAACTTAACTTTACCTGAAGCCGCTTTATTAGCTGGAACATTAAATTCACCAAATAAATATGATCCATTTAAAAATTTAAAATTAGCCCAAGAACGTCGTGATACAATTTTAGATTTAATGGAAATGCATGGTTATATTTCTAAAGAGGAATGTGCTGCTACAAAAGCTGTGCCAGTAGAAAACACACTTAAATCTAATCCAGTTTCTGGTTCTGGTAAATATCAAGCTTATGCTGATAAAGTAACACGTGAAGTCTTTGAAAAAACAGGTTATGATCCAAATACAACACCTATGAAGATTACAACTTATATCAATACCGATTTACAATCAAAATTAAATGATATATCAAATGGTGATGGATTTAAATTCCCTGATAAGTATTTGCAGACTGGGGCTTGCGTACAAGAATCAACAACTGGTCGTGTCATTGGTGTTTTAGCTGCTAGGGATTATGTTCCTATGGGAACAACTTATGCATATGCGGCAAGTAAAGAAAATATGGCTAAGAGTGGAAATTATCGTTATGGACAAAGAAATCAACCTGGTTCTTCATTAAAACCAATTATTTCTTATGCTTCAGCTTTTGAATTTTTAAATTATTCAACTGCGCATTATGTGCATGATGTTCCTTATAGTCAAGGTGAATGGACGCCGAGTAACTGGGATAAGAAATATCATGGTGATGTTTCAATTAGTGAAGCTTTATCACAATCTTGGAACTTAGCAGCTATTCAGACTTTAAAAGAAGTTGTTAATAAAATCGGTACAGAAAAAATGACTGAATATTTAAAAGGTTTTGGTTTTGATATGTATAATGAAAAATTATCATTAGGATACGCAATTGGTAGTTGGGATACAGGTATTTCTCCTGAAGAACAAGCTGCAGCCTATGCAGTCATTGCTAATGGTGGTACATATATTGAACCACATACAGTTGAAAAAATTGAATTAATTGAAACTGGCGAAGTTATTAATTTTGATGAAACATGTCAAAAAGAAAAAGTTCAAGCTTTATCTCCAGAATCAGCTTTCATGATTCGTGATATCATGACAAAATATGTAAAAGCTGGAACAGGTGCATACTCAGCTTTAAATTTAGGATATCAAATTGGTGCCAAAACAGGAACATCAAACCATGATAAACATGCACCTAATAAAAGCTTAGTTGGTAAAAGTAAAGATTTATGGATGGCTGCTTACTCTCCAGATTATTCATGGAGTGTTTGGGTCGGTTATACTGCTGCTGATCAAAAGAAAGGACGTTATCCACAAACAACAGCGGCTAATCAAATTTCAGCCTTAATTGCTAAATATGTGCACAAAGGTGGTTTAAAAAATAGTTATCCATCAAAACCATCAGATGTCGTAAGTGCTCAATGTATTTCTGGTATTTATCCATATGTTGCTCCTGGTAGTGGAGTTCCTAGTGATCGTATTGTTTCAGGATATTTCAAAAAAGGACATACGCCTGGAAGTAGTGCTAATGGCGCTGGATTAAATAATTTAACAGCCTTTAGTGCCGCATTTACAAATGGTAAGATTAATGTTAACTTCACAGAATATGATCCTAAGAGTATGACAGAAAGTTCAACACCAACAAAGGTATATACTATCAATGGTCGTTCTTGGACATTACCTTATTTAGGTGATTTAAGTCAAGTTTATGGAAAAGTTGTTTATGCAATAGATATTACTGATCAAAATGGAAAAATTGTTCATAGTGAAAAATTAAGTACAAATACAGCAACGCTTAACTATACGCCTCCTGCTGGTACTTATAAAGTGACAGGATATTATGCTTTTGAAAGTGGTGAAGGTACATCTAACAAGATTGATCAAACAATCACTGTTGAAGGAAGTACTCAGCCAGCAAGCTATACACCTGCTAATCCAACGGCAACACAAATGAGTTACAGCGTTGTTGTTCCAAGTGGCAGCAAGATTACGGTTAGCTTAAATGGACAATCACAGACACTTGAAACAAGTGGAACAATCACTTTCTCAAATCTATCACCAGCAACAAAATATACTGTAACATTCGTTGAAACAAAAGCTAATGGTGATACACAAACTTTACCTTCGCATGAATTTACAACTTCTAATCAATCTACACAATAACAAAAATACTCTATCCACTTTGATTGGATAGAGTATTTTTTTAAGAAAAAAATCTACTAAAACCTTGATATTATCCCCTAAAACACAGTATCTATCAGCATTTGCAAGGATTTCAAAATCACATTTTACTACTTATTTACTACGAATGAATGAGCCTTGATACGTTGGAAATCCGAGTTATGCAAAGATACGGTACAGCACATCAGTATAGAAACATAAAAAAATTGAATAGTTTATAGACTACAGAACGTACAGAAAGCGTTCCTTTTCTATTCCCAGACGTTCAGAAATGAGCGTCCATTTATTTTCCCCTTTCATAAAAAGCATAAGGACACTAAAGGAATTATTTCTTGTTTAATGTATCTTCGATAATTTCAATAGCCTTATTAGCAAAGCTAATTTTTCGTTTACTAAATACTTTTCCATCTTCTGAAATAGATACATAAGCTATACCTAATTGGTCGTCCTTTGTCGGATTGGGATTTCCCATTGCCGTTGTCCATTCTATATCAATATCTGATTTTGTTATTTCTTTATCGTATTCCAATTCATATTGCAAAGGTTTAAAAAATTCAGAATTAGATTTTGAATTTACTAAAATTTTATTGTTTTTATTTTGATATATTTCCACAGTAAAATTTACTATATCTTCATCTACTGTAACATACTCCTTATTTGGAGATACCGTTTCTTCGCATATCAAGTTCATATTCTGGGTTGATATTGTATCGTTATCTTTTTCAGTATCTTTTGAACCACACCCAGCTAGTGAAAATATCAATAAAAACATAAAGCAAATGGAAAATAATATATTTCTTTTTTTCAATTTCAACACCTCAATTTAAGTTTATCTGTTTTTCATATTTTACCACACCAACATCTAAAAGTCATACAATATGTTCAAAATCTCACTTTTCCTGTCTGCTTCGACAGCACATAGATAAATTCTTCTGGTGTTGGTGTCTTTCTTCCAAACAGTTTGCAATACATTGCCTGTTGTTCAGGGTCGTCAGAAGTGCGTACTTCCTCAATCACTCCCCGAAAATGTTCTTGGACTTCCGCAACTGTCATTCCCTCACGCTTCGCTATTTCCTTAATGGAATTTATCACGCATTGTTTTCTGATATTAAACATTTCTCTACCTCTTTTCCGAACCGCCGTCCTGCTTCTGATAACACACAGTAAAGGAGGTGCTACACTATGAACTATACTGATGTGCCAATCTGGGAAAAATACACGCTGACGATTGAGGAAGCGTCTAAATATTTTCGTATCGGAGAAAAGAAACTGCGTAAGCTAGCAGAGAAAAAACCGACTGCAAACTGGCTGATTATGAATGGAAACCGTGTCCAGATAAAAAGGAAACAATTTGAAAAAATCATTGATACGTTGGACGTTATATAGTGAAATTGAGGATGACTGTATCAGAAAAAATCCTTTTAATTATGACCTAAGTACGGTGCTGGAAGATGATACAAAACCAAAGAAAATTTTAACTCCCGAACAGGAAAAAAACCTGCTTGCCTTTATGGATCAGGATAAAGTCTATCAGAAATACCGTGATGAAGTCATTATCCTGCTAGAAACAGGACTTCGTGTTTCAGAATTTTGTGGATTGAACAGGACTGTTCTTGATTTCAAGGATAAATCCGTCAATGTAATGCACCGGCTATTGAAAGATAGTGAAATCGGGTATTATATTGAAACACCCAAAACGAAAAGCGGTGTCAGACAAATTCCAATGACCGAAGAAGTCTGTCAAGCTGTTAATGGTAAAATAAAGATAACCAAAAAGGTTGGTTTAGCAATTACCACTTATGGTAATGCCAAACTACCAGCTGGTTATCTTTTTTGATAAAATCCGACTATTCAGTCAGATTTAAATATTTTTTACGTTTAGGTTCTTTACAGATATCAATAAGTGGACAATGTCCACAATCAGGATTCATTGCTTTACAATGATATCTACCAAAAAATATCATTTGATGATGAGTTTTAATCCAACGTTCCTTAGGAATTGCTTTTTGCAGTTTTGTTTCAACTGTTAAAACAGAATCTTTTTTAAAAGCAAATCCTAGCCTCTTAGAGATACGTTCTACATGTGTATCAACCGCAATAGCCGGAACTTTAAATCCTTCTGAAATGACCACGTTAGCCGTTTTACGCCCTACCCCAGGTAAAGTTTGTAAAGCATCATGATCACAAGGTACTTGACCATCAAAATCATCAATTAATTTCTGTGCCATCGCCTTAACATTTTTTGCTTTATTTCGATATAAACCAATCGTTCTTAAATCAGCTTCCAGTTGAGACAAAGGAGCATTGGCATAATCTTCAACACAACGATATTTTTGAAATAAACTCTGAGTTAATTTATTAACACTGGCATCTGTTGTTTGTGCCGATAACATAACTGCAATCAATAACTCTAACTCATTATGATGAACCAATTCACACTGTGCATCTGGATACATATCATCAAACGCATCTAATATTCTTTTTACCTTTTCTTTATTCATCGTTTTCCCACCATTTATAATCCTTTATTCTTTGTTCAACATCTATATTTTCTTGTTTAATAGGTTGTGGAGCATATCTTCTTTTCACTCCATATTTAGCCCAATTATCCAATATCTTTTCAATATATCGAAACGTAATTACCCCAGATTTAACTGATTCATCCAAAGCATCAATAATCATATCATCACTATGTCCTTGACACTTCAATGAATTAATAAGTTGAACCTCTCTTTGACTCAAGCTTCTACCAAAAGCATCTTCAAAAACCGAAACCAAATCAACTTCCTGTACTTCTTCACTCTTTTGATTCAACAATAAATTCTCAATTGGTCTTAAATCAAGACTTCCATTCATTCGGGCAATATAATGATGATCAACCAAAGCAATTAAAGTCTCATCAATTTGCTGTAAAGATAAAGAACAGATTTTATGAATCTGTGAAGGTGTAATTGGTTTTATTCCAATCTCATCCAAAGTCATAATCAACAACAAGACATAACATTCCTGATCACTTAACTTCATTGATTTTGCTTTTAAAATCAATAGCTTCTTAAAATCAATACAACCATATTCCAATAATTCATCCATACCTATTCACCAAGCCTTACTGCTTTTATAAACTCACCATTTGATAAATCATAATAAACATACAACAAGCTTTCCTTATCCTGTACTCTACCATAATATACAAAACGCTGATTTTCATATGCAATCTCTAAATCAACATTCACTTTATATTTATCTAAAATGGCTTTCTTAACACTCTTTTCATCAGCAATATCTCCTTGATAAGTATCAACTAACTTTTGCTTCGTATCATAAGCAACATAAGACTCTACACCATCAATCTTAACCTTTAACATATAATATTTACTTTTGCCACGATACTCACTAAAATAATCCATATATTCATAATGATTTTGCTCACAAATTTCATTTCTGATTTCATCTAATTGATGATGATAATTATAGTAAGGAACATGAACATATAACATATAAAAAGAAACGACCGCTAAAATAATCACTAAACAAACAACTAAAATCCTAAATGTATGTTTCTTCATTCAATGCACCTCCAGTGAATCTATTATATAACAAAACCAGATAATTTCCAAACAAAAATGAAAAGACCTTTCGGTCTTTAATCATCTCTTGAATTTCCTAATATAATCAAGAAAATACGTAACATACTGGCTAGTGTAGAAATCATGGCAGCAACATAAGTCATAGCCGCTGCTGATAACATACTCTTTGCCCCAGCATATTCACCTTCATTTAAATAACGCGTCTTTAAAATTACCAAAGCACGTGAAGATGCATTAAACTCAACAGGTAAAGTGACAAGCTGAAATGCCAAGATTCCACACATCAATGCAAAACCCATCCAAGCAATCTTTGTATGTCCCATCAACAAGCCAACTGCAATTGCAATCCAGCCTAAATATTGACCAACATTCGCAATTGGTAAAATCATATTACGTAAAGAAATAGGTACATATCCATCTTTGTATTGAATCGCATGTCCACATTCATGAGCAGCAACTGCCAAAGACGCAATTGATGTCCCATGGTAAATATCACTTGATAAATTAATCGTTTTTTTACCTGGATTATAATGATCACTCAAATTCCCTTTCACTTCAAAAATTTGAATATTATATAAACCTTCACTATCTAAAATCTCACGCGCAATCTGTGCTCCTGTCATCCCCTTAGAATTAGGAATCTTCTTATAACGAGAATAAGCTGATTGTACTTTCATTTGGGCCCACACAGCTAACAATGCTGCCAGTATCACAAAGACAGTCCCAATTAAATAATATTTATTCATATATAACCCATAATAAAATGGCCACATTTTCATCACCTCTACGTTTATAGTATACGACAATTATGAACAGAATATAAAGAAAAAAGATACAATATTAATTCATTGCATCTTTTAATCTATTACTAGGCTTAAATGAAACAGTTTTACTTGCTGGAATAATCATCGCTTCTTTTGTTTTAGGGCTTACACCTTTACGTTCTTTACGATTATTCACTTTGAAAGTTCCAAAACCAGAAATTAAAACTTTATCTCCATTTAAAATACTTTCAATCATTGTATCAAAAACTGTATCTACTAACGCTTCAGCATCTTTTTTTGTTAAATCTTTCTTTTGTGAAACGATATCAATAAGTTCTTTTTTATTCATTTTGCATTGCCTCCTACTTAAATCTAAGTAGTAGTATAACATTTCAATTTCAGCAAAGCAACAACAAATTTATAAAACTATTGCAATCACATTTGTCTTTCCTTTATTGACTATCTTAGATAAAATATCATGCACTCTAATACAAGCGGTTTCATTCATTGAAGCCAATTTTACACGCATTCCTTCATTAATTAAATCGCCTAATTTACGACCAAATACATCACAATCAAAGATTGCTTCTTTATTATTTTCACCATGACTTTGTAAGTATTGAATAAAGGCTTCGGCTTGTTCTTTTGAACCGATAATTGGTTCAAAGGTTGATTCTATATCGACTTTAATCATATGAATTGTTGAGGCTGTAGAAACCAGCTTCATTCCATAGCGTGGTCCTTGTTTAATCACTTCTGGTTGACTCAACTCAACATCTTCCATTAATGGTAAAGCATATCCATAGCCTGTTTGTTTAACCATTTTAATGGCACTTTGATAAGCTTTATATTCTTTTTCTATTTGCATTAATTCTTGAATTTGTTTTAAAAATAATGCTGAATCAAATTTTTCTTGTCCTAATATTTCATTTAATATTTCATTATATAGACCTTTTCTTTCTTGAATACGTAAAGTTGCTGATGAAGAAGATGTATCAATAGAAGATAAGTAAGCTTTTTTGATAAAATCAAATTCACACATTTTTGTTGCGATAGTTTCAACATCTCTAAAACGTTTTATTTCTTGTAAAGATTGTTCTAAAGCATCATCCAATGTTTGTTTAAGCCAATGAGAAGAATCCATTAAAGCAATCCATCTAGGTACTTCAATTTTAACTTCATGAATTGGAAATTCATATAAAGCTTCTTTTAATAGATGAGCAATATCTTCTTCATTCATTTCATTAACTTTTAAACCAATAACTGGAACATCATGTTTTTGCTTTAGGTTTTCAACCAATTGATTACATTGAATACTACGTGGATCTTTTGAGTTCACTACAATTACAAATGGTTTGCCAATATCCTTTAATTCTTGAATGACATCATCCGTTGCCTGAACATAATCTTGTGAAGGGATTTCACAAATAGATCCATCACAAGTCATCACAATCCCAATTGTTGAATGATCCTGAATAACCTTCTGGGTCCCAATTTTAGCTGCCTCATCAAAAGGAATTGCTTCTAAATACCAAGGAGTTTTGACATAACGAATCCCCTGTTCATCTTGATAACCTTTTGCTCCATCAATAACATATCCTACACAATCAACTAAACGAATATTCACCCCTAAATTATCCTCAACAAAAATATGCGCAGCCTGATTAGGGACAAACTTTGGCTCCACTGTCATAATCATTTTACCTTCACCAGATTGAGGCAATTCATCAGTTGCTCTGATTTTAGCATCAGCATCATCAATATAAGGAATAACTGCCTTTTCCATAAAACGTTTAATAAATGATGATTTTCCTACCCTAACCGGTCCAACCACCCCTAAATAAATATCACCATCACATCTTTTTCCAATATCTTTAAGTATATCTATTGTTTGCATATACTTCCTCCTTCTTACACATCAATATATGATTTTTTTTCATATTTAGAACAGTCAACATCTGACAAAGAGAAATCAATCCTTACAATATTGTATATGTTCTTATTCAAGAAATTATGATAGAATAGTAAACGAAAGAAGGAATCTGTATGCGTTATAAAAACACTGTTTTAATTGTTCAGGATTTAGATCGTTCAAAAGCCTTTTATCGTCATATTTTAGATTTAAAGGTGTTATTAGATTTTCATGGTCGTGTAACACTCTCATCTGGGATTGTATTAGAATCTTATGAGATATGGAAAGATTTGATTCATAAGGATGATAATGATATTGTTTTATTAAATCATGCAAGTGAGCTTTATTTTGAAATTGATGATATTGATGCATTCATGATAAAACTTAATGAGCATAATGTCCCTTTGATTCATCCGTTAAAAGAACATACTTGGGGTCAAAGAACAGTAAGATTTTATGACCCTGATGGACATGTCATTGAAGTTGGTGAAACTTTGAAAAAGGTTGTTAAACGATATTTGAGTCAAGGTTTATCTTATGAAGAAGCGGCTAATAAAATAGGGATTCCCGTTGATTATATTAAACATATTCATTTTTAAAAAAGTGAGTAGCGATATTATGATATCCTACTCACCTTTTTCATGTTTTAATTTTTTTATTTTTTCTTTATGTTTTCTTTGAATTTCTTTATTCCAATATTTATTTGCCATTTTCATAAATATTTTATCTGTCAGCATTGTCACTTGACTATCAATAGATTCATGTTTCAAAATAGCACTAGCAAAACTTTTTATATAATTAGAAACAACAAATTTAGAAGCACTTTTCATAATAAAGAGAACAGATCCTATTTTTAACGTCCCTTTAAATTGTAAATTTTCTCGATGACACCATTTTTGGATAATCTTTTTAGATAGATTACATTTTTCTGGTTCATACTCATCACAAGCAATTAAAGCATAGATTTCTGTATGATTTTTGGATTGATTTTCAAGCTTTTGGAAAATTTCTAATGTTGATGATGGAATTGAATCTAAAGCAATAGAAAACAAAAAGACAACTTGATCATATTCGAAAAATGTACGTTCATCAAAATTTTCTGCACTTCTTACATCAACACAATTTTCTTTACTTGATAAATGAACTTCTAAACGCTTTAAAAAAGGATCAACAAAGGCTTGAGCATGTTTTAATCCTGAATTCAATAAAAGAATTTTACTCATGATCAACACCTCCAAAAGTTCGTAAAGTATCTTCTAATTCATCTTCTTCACAAAAATATGCATCTACTGAAGAATAAGAAAAACCAAGTGTTGATTCATCCAAAAGATCTTTAAACATTTTCTTTTCTTCTTCATTCACATCACCATAACCAATCACGAGTAATTTTTTACGTAATTGACTAATTCCTAAATGACATGTTTCCCCATCAACTAGTGAATAAAACGGTTCATGATTAACCACTAATCTTTCTAACATCTTCTTAAAAGGAATATCAAAACATCCATATTTTACTCGTGTAATATAGATAATCAACTGACAATCATTCATCCATTTAGAGATAATACTCATATCATCTTTAAAATAACAAGCTCCGGCACATTTTAAACATTCCAAGCCACCTGTACAAGATGAATAATGAATATTATTGAGATTAACAATGACTGAATTTTTAAATAATTGTGTTGAAATATCTTTATCTGTTACAACCAAATTTCTCATATCTTGACCCTCATTACTTTCTATCCTTTATTTTATAGATTCATGACTCTTTTGTCAAATAAGTTCATCGAAATCAATGACTTTCGTTGCGATTTTTTCTTGAAAGAAATAATCATGTTCTACAAATAATAAAGTTGGTTGATATTCTAAAACCATTTTTTCAATTTGCATTCTCGAATAGATATCAATAAAGTTTAATGGTTCATCCCAAATATAAAGATGAGCTGAGGTCGCTAATGAAATAGCTAACATGACTTTCTTTTTTTGTCCTTCACTTAAATCCTCTAAGTTTTTTTCAAAATGTGAACGTGAAAATCCTAATTTTCTTAAGATTGTCATAACTAGAGTAGTATCAACGTCATAGCTTTCTACAAAAGAAAGGAAACTTCCTGAAAGCATTGAACAATCTTGAGGAACATAAGAAATTTTTAAACGACTGCCTCGATTGATTTCTCCTTTTATTCCAATTGATTGATTCAATAAAGCACGAATCACACTGGATTTTCCACAACCATTTTTTCCTTTTAATAAAATACGTTCTTTATTTTGAATAGAAAAAGTTAAATCTTTAAACAATATCTTTTCTTGATAATACAAAGATACATGTAAGAAAGAAACAAGATTTGTTTGAAAATATGTTAAAGGTGTTATTTTTAAATCATCATATTCCTCCACATCTTTTAATAGCTTTTTCTTTTCCTCAACCTGTTGAATTTGACGTTTTTCAATATTTTTAGACCTTTTCATCATTTTAGCCGCCTTATGCCCCACATAGCCCCTATCAGCCTTCACACCAGCCTCACGTTTTCCATGTGCGACCTTACTGTTTTCAACCCTTTGTGACCAACTTGCAGTTTTTTGACGAGATGTTTCTAAACGTGAAATATCTTTTTTTAATCTAGCATTTTTCATTTCTTCATGTTCATCTTTTTTCATTTTATTATCATACCAAGAAGAAAAGGTACCATTAACAACCTCGATTGTTGTCATGTTGATTGCAATAATATGATCACAACACATATCAATAAAATGACGGTCATGGCTTACTAATAAAAAGCCTTTTTGACGTTTTAGATATTTAGCAACGACCTCTCTTGAAAAAGTATCTAAATGATTGGTTGGCTCATCAATTAACAAAAAGGAATTTCTTTTCAAAAACAAAACTGCCAATAAAACTTTCGTTTGTTCTCCCATAGACAATGTAGAAAATGGTCGATAGAAAAGATCTTGACCTTCTAAATCTAAATAATGCAATTCTCTTTCCAATTGCCAGGATTGTATTTCTGGTGCAATTTCTAAACAAATATCTAAAGTCAATAAATCTTTATTTTTGATTTCATAAGGAAAATACTCACATTCTTCACTTTTAATAATTTCCCCCTGATATTCATACTCGCCCATCAACAATTTTAGAAAGGTTGTTTTCCCTCTTGCATTTCTACCTATTAACGCTGTTTTAAAATTTGTATCAAAACGAAATGAAACATGATCAAAAATTATATCATAATGATTTTCATATTGAAAAGTTAATTGATTAACTTGAATAAGCGACATCTTTTTTCACTCCCTTCAATAATAAAAGCGACAAGAAAATAGACTTGTCGCATTATCAAAAGATATAAAAAAGGATGTCTATTTTCTTGCGAGCACGCTAAAAAGAGTCCTTTTAGTATGCACTTAGTTTTAGCAAGAAAATTTATACATCCTTCCACCTCATTTCATTAAATTCATTATATACTTATTTTTTTATAAGTACAAGTTATAATTGTTTGTCTATGTATTAAGATAAAATCTCTATCAGTTCTTTTTCACTTCTTGCATCAATAATCTTGATTGTCAAAGCATCTATCTTGTCATCTGAACTTTCTTCTATCTTCATGATCAGTTCCTTTGATACAAATCCAAATTTGCTTTTTAGTTGATTTACAATGGTTTGTATCTTCCCTTGTTTGAGTCCTCTTTCAAGTCCTCTCATTTCACTTTCTAATTTAAATTCCTCTAGTACCTGACACATGTCTACTTCCTCCCTTTCTTCTTTCTCTATCCTTATGACTAGTTCTTCACTGTTTGTCACCATAGTTACTTCTTTGTATAAGTTCATATTTACTTATAAATATAAGAAAATGATAAAGCAAAAATAAT
>OBJQ01000501.1_pt1 | contig 29691 bp, 35 predicted proteins | sample 1519921 | NCBI WGS metagenome assembly OBJQ01 (sample SAMN04209244, study PRJEB22552) | human gut metagenome | biome: gut; material: feces | host: Homo sapiens | place: USA: Oklahoma
ATCAAGCAAGGTGAATTGCAAGGGATGATGAAAGAGAAAATATCATTGCTTGTTAGACAATTGAAACAGAAACTAGGACATGTATCAAAAGAGTTGGTGATGCAGATAGAAGTCAGTCCAGAGGACAAGTTAGACCAATTGACAATCAAGATTTTTGATGTTGAAGATGAAGAGGATGTTTTAGAAATATTATCTTAGCGTGAAGAAAATACATATATTAAGAAAAGAAAGCAAGATAATTAAAACTGTGAGGAAGCAATTGTAGTAGCAATAATGACCAATAGTGAAGAATTGGTTATTAGATTAGAGAAAGAAGAAAGTGAGGAGATCAAGATGTGTGAAGTGATTGATAGCTATGCAAGAGAAAGAGAGCTACAAGGAATGATGAGAGAGAAAATATCATTGCTTATCAAATTGTTGAAACAGAAACTAGGACATGTATCAAAAGAGTTGGTGATGCAGATAGAAGTCAGTCCAAAGGATAAGTTAGATCAATTGACAATCAAGATTTTTGATGTTGAAGATGAAGAAGAAGTTTTAAAAATATTATCTTAGTGTGAAGAAAATACATATGTCAGGAAAAAGAACAAGATGATGAAAATGGTTTTGTTCTTTTTTTATTACATATTCAAAATATGAAAATTTGTAAACAATAAATAATGAATATGATAGAATAAATACAGAAAAATTAAAGGAGGAGATTATAAAATGAGTTTTCCAAAAAATTTTTTATGGGGTGGAGCCGTTGCAGCTAACCAATGCGAAGGTGCTTATCTAGAAGATGGTAAAAAATTATCAGTACCTGATATGTTATTGGGTGGAGATGTTAATACACCAAGAACATTCTTACCAAAAACTGATCCAGAAGCATTTTATCCAAGCCATGAAGCAATTGATTTCTATCATCACTATAAAGAAGATATTAAAATGTTTGCTGAAATGGGATTCAAGTGTTTCCGTTTTTCTATTAACTGGGGTAGAATTTTCCCTAATGGTGATGATGAACAACCAAATGAAGCTGGTTTAGCTTTCTATGATAGTGTTATTGATGAATGTAAAAAATATGGAATTGAACCATTAATTACATTATGTCACTATGAAATCCCTTGGAATTTAGTTACAAAATATAATGGTTTTGCTGATCGTCGTGTGATTGATATGTTTGTTAAATATGCGACAACTTGTTTTGAAAGATATAAAGACAAAGTCAAATATTGGTTAACATTTAATGAAATTAATATCGCTTGTATGGGTGAAGGTGGTATTGGTAATTTATATGGATTAGGAATTATGGATCCACAAGATGTTAATGCTGATCATCGTATCCCATTAAATGAATTAAAATCAAATATGCAAACAACATATGTTGCTTTACATAATCAATTTGTTGCAAGTGCATTAACTGTTAAAGCAGGTCATGAAATTAATCCTGACTTTATGATTGGGAATATGATTGCACATGTAACAGTTTATCCATTAACACCAAATCCAAAAGATATTTTAGCTTGTTATGATGAAGATAACTTAAAGAATAACTTATGCGGTGATGTTCAAGTTCGTGGAGAATATCCTGATTTTGCATATCGTTTCTTTAAAGAAAATGGTATTGATTATTCATATATTACTGAAGAAGATAAGAAGATTTTAAAAGAAGGAACTGTTGACTTCTATACATTCTCTTATTATCAATCAAACTGTATTACAGTTGATGAAAATGCGGAAACATCTTCTGGTAATATGACAAAAGGTGCTAAGAATCCATATTTAAAAGCAAGTGATTGGGGATGGCAAATTGATCCTGATGGATTACGTTATACATTAAATAAATTACATGATCGTTATCCAAAAACACCTTTAATGGTTGTTGAAAATGGATTTGGAGCATTTGATGTCAAAGAAGAAGATGGATCGATTCACGATGATTATCGTATTGCATACTTCAAACCTCACATTGAAGCTATGAGTGAAGCAATTGAAGATGGTGTCCCATTGATTGGATATACAACTTGGGGATGTATTGATTTGGTTTCTGCTGGAACTGGTCAATATGCAAAACGTTATGGTTTCATTTATGTAGATAGACATGATGATGGAACTGGTACATTTGCAAGATCTAAGAAAGATTCATTTGATTGGTATAAACACGTTATTGAAACAAATGGAGAAGAATTATAATTTATTGAAAGGCTAATTCTATTTAGGAATTAGCTTTTTTGATACGATAAGTATCATTTTGCAACGAAGAATTGGTAGACTTTGATTATAAATCTTTTATAATGAGATTAAGAAAGGAGGATTCGTATGAGCTTCTCATATAATCTTAAACGAATTCGTAAGGATAAAAATTTAACTCAAGAGGAATTAGCAGAAATGTTAAATGTGAGTAGACAAGCTGTATCAAAATGGGAACAGAAGTTAGGTTATCCTGAAATAGAAACCTTGTTCAATATAGCAAATCAATTAGACATTTCTTTAGATACACTAATGTCAGAAGAATTATTAGAAAGTGATAAAAAAGACATTTCAAATATAACAGGGAAGATTGTTATAAAAGCATATGATCATCAATCATTTGCAACATGTTCAAAGATATCTTCAGGAAAATTGTATCATAAAAAGGAAAGAAAGGATTATGCAAACTATGCCTTATGGGGTGTCGAGGGAACTGGTTTCTTTGGTGGAAATTATACGTTATTAGGTTTATATTTAAACAAAGGTGATATTGATAAAGAAGTTGAAGAAATCTTAAATGCGATGAAAAAAGGCATTTCTTATTATGAATTGAAGTATGCTAATGAAGTTATTAAACAAAGAGGTAAGTTTAAAATAGTGAAATAATATAATGAAAAAGAGTTGTTTATCTTTGATTTAAAGATAGATAACTCTTTTTGACTTTCTATTTAAACTAAATGATATAAAAATGATTTTAGATTATTTTCATTTTCTTTTAAATACCAATATGATGAGTGAACGTTGTAGTGGATGTGGTATTTGTACAAAGGTCTATCCAATTGGAAATATTGTTCTTGAAAAAGGCAAAGCGAAAAGACTTTGTCAAATATGCGATTTTTGTTTGGCATGTGTGCATAATTGCCCATTTCATGCAATTGAATTAAGAATAGATAAAAATCCTGATGTACGATATCGTCATCAAGATATTACTTTAAAAGATATAGTGAATGCAAATCAACAAGGAGGAAAATGATAATGAAAAAGACTTTATATTTAATGAGACATGGACAAACTTTATTCAATGTTCAACATAAGATTCAAGGATGGTGTGACGCACCACTTACTGAACTTGGAATTAAGCAAGCACAAATTGCAGGTAATTATTTTAAAGAAAATCAAATAACTTTTGATCATGCTTATAGTTCAACTTCTGAAAGAGCATGTGATACATTAGAAATTGTCACAGATTATCAGATGCCATATACAAGGGTGAAAGGATTAAAAGAATGGAATTTTGGAGCATTTGAAGGGAAAGATGAATGTTTAAATCCAAAGTTACCTTATGGAGATTTCTTTAAACAATTTGGTGGTGAAGGCGAATTAGAATTAAGAGATAGGGTTTCAAAAACTTTAGTAGATATTATGAATAAGGAAGATCACGAGGTTGTTTTAGCGCTATCACATGGAGCAGCTTGTGCCCAATTTTATCGAGCATGGGAAGATTATGCGAAAGTGAAAAAGACGGAAAGATTCTATAATTGTTGTATTTTAAAGTATGAATATGAAAATGGAATATTTACACTTGTAGAGATTCACAATCATGATTTTATAAATTTATGGGAGGCTTATATGTTCCATTTTCAAGTTGATTTAATCAAAGATCAAATAGGAAAAGCAATTCTTTTATTTGCTATTCCTGTCTTTATATCAAACATCTTTCAACAATTATACAATACCATGGATACAATGATTGTTGGGCATGTATTAGGAGATACATCCTTAGCTGCGATTGGTGCTTGCAGTGCAGTTTATGATTTGTTAATTGGTTTTGCATTAGGAGTTGGTAATGGGTTGAGTATTGTTGTGGCAAGGAGCTATGGTGCTAATGATCATGATTTATTAAAACGTTCAGTTGCAGGCTCACTTGTTATAGGATTCTTATTAACAATCGTTATTATGATTATCTCACAGCTTGGACTCTATCCACTTTTACAACTTTTAGATACGCCACAAAATATTATTCATGAATCTTATTCATATATATCTATGATTACATTATGTGTTGGTGTCATGTTTGCTTATAATTTATGTGCTGGATTACTTCGTGCCATTGGTAATAGTGTTATGCCTTTGATTTTTTTGATTATTTCCTCAATAATCAATGTCATATTAGATTTACTTTTCATTAGTGAATTTCATATGGGAATACAAGGAGCGGCGATAGCAACTGTTATTGCACAAGGTATTTCAGCAATTCTATGCCTTGTTTATATGTTGAAGAAAACACCATTATTAATTCCTAAACGTATTCATTTTCATTTTGATAAAGAACTTTATCAAGAACTGACTGGACAAGGATTTTCAATGGGATTTATGATGGCTATCGTTTCTTCAGGAACAGTCATTTTACAAAAGGCCATAAATGGCTTTGGTTATTTAACTATTGCAGGGCATACAACAGCACGAAAAATCAATGCTTTTTTAATGATGCCTTGTGGCACAGTAGCAGCTTCACTTTCTACCTTTGTATCCCAAAACAAAGGTGCTAATCAAAGAGAAAGAATTATTGAAGGCATCAAAGTTGGATTTAAAATTGTTGTTGGGTGGGGGATTCTCGCTACAATTCTTATGTTAGTTTTTGCTAAACCTTTGGTTGCACTAATTTCTGGTTCAAATCAATCCGTTGTTTTAAATAATGGATCACTGTATTTACAAATCAATGCTCCGTTTTATGCAGTTTTAGGTATTTTACTTATTTTAAGAAATACTTTGCAGGGTTTAGGAAAGAAAATTGTTCCCCTCGTTTCAAGTATTATTGAATTTTTAGGTAAGGTGGTATTTGCCTGGTTATGTATTCCAATGTTAGGATACTTTGGAGTTATTATTTGTGAACCAGTTATTTGGTGTTTAATGTGTTTACAGCTTCTTTATTCATTTTTCAATAATCCATATATAAAGGATAAAGCACAAGACATTCATTTTAAAATAATGAAAGAAAGTTGAAAGATAATTTCATTTATGAGATACTTTTTGTAATACAAAAAGTAAAGGAGTTTGAAAAATGATACATTTTGAAAGAGAAGTTACTGATCCTATATTCATTCATGAAATGCTTCAATTATTTCATCATGTCAATGTTGGTATGATAGATGAAGATGGTTATCCTTATGTTGTTCTCCAAGTTTGGCTATGAATTAAAAGATGAGAAATTATATGTTTATGTTCATTTTATGAAAAGAGGACATAAGCTTGATTTAATGCGAAAGAATCCTAAGGTTTGCTTAGAATTTAGTGCTTTCCATGATTTTCCTGATTGTAAATATAAAGGACATTATCATGATTATCGTTCAGTTATTGCTAAAGGGGTAATCAGAATTATTGATGCCAATGATGATTATATAACTTTTGAAAAAGGCTATAATTTGCTTTATACATGCAATCAAAGAGAAATTGTTCCCCTTCAAAGTCGAAAAACAATTCCACCTATGTACATTGGTGAAATTGTTTGTGACATGAAAAATGTTACAGCAAAATCTGAGTTTCCAATAAGAACAAAAGAAGATGTTCCATTCCTAGATGTTCATTCACTTCCTCATGATGAAACACCATTTGATATCAGTGATCTTTTATCAAAAAAGAAAAGTCATATATGAAAATAGAATTTTATACACTTGATGCTGGCTGGATTGATGGTCAAATGAGAGTTAAAGATATTCATTATTATTTTAATTATAGTTGGATTTCTCATTTTCTAGATGATCTTTTAAAAGGATTGTTGTATATTGATGGTCATCTTTTAGATAATGAGTATTTTGATACATTCACTGCTTACGTAGAGCCAGCTATCGATGATTGGAAGTTGACAAAGAAAGGAAATTGTCTACAAATAGAAATTCAATCATTTGAGGATGAATCAAGAAAAGAATTAATTGAACAAGTTATAGTAGAATGTAATTATTATGATTTTGTTCAAAGTCTTATAGATGGATTAGTTTCACTTTTAAAAAGAATAGGTTTGTATGGTTATTATGTTGAATGGAATGAAGAATTTCCTTTAAGTTTATTATTAAAACTCTATGATATTATACAACCCAATGAAAGATTAAATTTACAAACACTATCACTTGAAGAAACACAAGGACGAGGAGGAAGTGCATCAGATTTATCAATTGAGTTAAATTTATTAAAAGATATAATCAATGATGAATAAAAGCATATTCAATAGGTTGTTTCTTATTTAGAGTCTTAACTTGTTATTGGAGGAAAATCATTGTAAAATGAATGTAAAGAAGGTGATACATATGAAATTTAAAACAGAAAATATAATTTCCTTTATGATTGCAATTGCTTTATTGGTTATTTCACTTTATAACTTCATCATAAAAAAAGAAAATAGTTCTTTTATAAATATCATTATTGCTATTTTATTTATTATTTTTGAATTAATAAGAGTGAAATATAATAAAAATGAATAGGATCATTTGAAAAGAAAGTTGATGAAAAAATGAATTATGAATTAGAAGTTGTGGATATTCCAAATAATCAAAGTGCGAGAGTTTATCATTTATATTTACCAACATATCACTATATGAAACAACATTTTCATCATAATGTTGAATTGGTTTATGTGATAAAAGGTGGTTTTATTGCTCATGTTGGGAAAAATGAATATATCGTTCATTCTGATGATTTGTTTTTGGTTAATACCAATGAGGTTCATTATTTTGAGATGTTAGAAGAAAGTGAAATGATTACAGTTTTACTATCTTATGAAACATTAAGAAGTTATGAAAATGATATTGATAAAATCTATTTTGATTTGAATAAAGCAACAAAAAAACATGATGAATTGAAAGAAAAGATTATGAAAATGGATGCTTATCGTAAAAGTTCTCAATCCTATAAACAAATTAAAGTTCAAGAATATCTTGCAAGTATTTCTTATTTATTGCTGCATGATTTTCAATGTCAACGTCAAGAATCCATATTTTCATCACAACAATTAGAAAAAATTCAACCCATATTAGATTATATTGAAAATCATTATCATGAGGATTTAACAATTGATAGATTATCAACAATCTTTCACTATTCTCCATCATATCTTTGTCGATATTTTAAAAAGATGTGTGATATGAGTCTTTTTCAATATATAAAGCTTATTAGGTTAAATCATGCTTTTATTGATGTGTGTCAAACCCATGATAGGATTAGTGATATAGCTTTAAAACATGGTTTTGCTGATAGTAAGGCTTTTATAAAAGCATTTAAAGAAAAATATAAACAAACACCACAGGCTTATCGTAAAGCAATTGGTCAATAATTGCCTATGAGATAGGCTTTTTTTCACTATAAATGTCATATAAAAATGTTAAAATAATAAGGAAAGAGGTGGAAGTATGAAAATATGGTGGAAGGAAAGTGTTATTTATCAAGTTTATCCAAAGAGTTTTTGTGATAGTAATGGTGATGGAATTGGAGATATTCAAGGAATTATATCTAAACTTGATTATTTAAAAGATTTAGGGATTGATATTATATGGATATCACCTTTATATGAATCGCCTAATGTTGATAATGGTTATGATATTAGTCATTATCAAGCAATTTCTAAAGATTATGGGACAATGGAAGATTTTGATCAGTTATTAAAAGAAGCCCATTCAAGAAATATAAAAATTGTCATGGATTTGGTTGTGAATCATACATCTGATCAACATCAATGGTTTATCGAAAGTCGTAAAAGCAAAGATAATCCTTATCGAGATTATTATATTTGGAAAGAAGGAAAAGACGGGAAAGAACCAAATAACTGGGCTTCTATCTTTTCTGGTTCAGCTTGGCAATATGATGAAGCAACCAATATGTATTATTTACACTTATATTCATCAAAACAACCTGATTTGAATTGGGAGAATGAAACAGTTCGTCAAGAAATTTATCATATGATGAAGTGGTGGTTGGATAAAGGAATAGATGGTTTTAGAATGGATGTGATTAATAAAATCAGTAAAGTTCAAACATATGAAGATATTTTACCAGCCTCATCAAAGTATATGAAACCTTCACGTTATACTAGTAATGGACCACGTATTCATGAATTTTTAAAAGAAATGAATCATCAGGTTTTATCGCATTATGATGTGATGACAGTAGGAGAAATTACTGCTTGTTCAATTGCACAAGCAAAACAATATACTGGTGAAAATGAAGATGAATTGAGTATGTTATTTCAATTTGAACATATGGATGTTGATTTAGGAAAATATGGCAAATGGACACCAATTCCTTTAGACTTAGTTAAGTTAAAAACAAATTTAACAAAATGGCAAGAAGGCTTAGCAGATGATGGGTGGAATAGTTTGTTTTGGGATAATCATGATCAACCTCGTGTTGTTTCTAGATTTGGTCAGACGCAGGAGTATTGGAAAGACTCAGCAAAAATGCTTGCAACTGCCTTACATTTTCTTAAAGGAACACCTTACATCTATCAAGGTGAAGAATTAGGAATGACCAATTATCATTTTGAAAGTCTTGAAGATTGCAAAGATGTTGAAGTTTTTAATGCCTATAAAGATTTAGTTGAAGAAAGACAGGTATTAACTCACGAAGAAATGATGAAAGGAATCAATGCGAATAGTCGTGACAATGCGAGAACTCCAATGCAATGGGATGATAGTACAAATGCTGGATTTACTCAAGGAACACCTTGGATGAAAGTGAATCCTAATTATCATAAAATCAATGCCAAACAACAAATCAATGATTCCACATCAATTTATCATTATTATCAAAAACTCATACAATTACGTCATCAAATGCCTATTATTGTTTATGGAAAGTATGAGCTATTAGAAAAAGATCATCCTGACTTATTTGTTTATACAAGAGAATATCAAGGAGAGAAATTATTAGTTATTACAAATTTTTCTACACATGAATATGATTATGATTTACATGATTTTAGTGATGGAAAGTTATTAATAAGTAATGATGATATAAAGATAAACAAAGTGATTCATATTAAGCCATATGGAGCTTATGTTATTAAAAAAAGCTAACAATGATTAGCTTTTTTTCGTATAGTTTTATTTATAAGCATTCTTCCACATATATGTTCTTGTATTGTAATCTTTTTTAATTTGTTGAGCTAATTCACGCATATAAACATTATTTAAGATTGGTGAAAATAATAAATGATTAAAATATTCACTCACATGATGATCAATATTTTGTAAACCAATATCACGTGCATCAAGTTTATAAACCTTTTTTCCACCAAATGTATCTAAGAAACGAATAACTCTTTCATCTGCTTTTCGACATCTTCCTTCACCAATGAGTAAGAAAATAGAAGTATCTTCATTAACGACTTCAAATGGTCCATGGAAAAACTCACAACAATTGATCGTTGATGAATCAATCTGTAACATTTCCATAATATTACAAATTGAAAATATATAAGCCGCTCCATAGGTTGGACCTGATCCCATAACATAGATAGTCTGTGATTCTTTGTTTTGTAAAGCCCATTTGATGGCTGAAAGTCTAATATTTTCAACAGCTTGACGATAAAATTCATCAATATGTTCAAATGTATCCATAGCCTCTTTGTAGTATTGATAACCATCAACAAGTTCTACTAAAGTCATTGCAAGTTTTAAACCAAGAGCTGCATTGACTTGAGAAAAATCACTTTCATCAATAGCGATTGATTGATAAAGAATGTTATAATCACAAATTTCTGTTAATTCTGATTCATCTACATAAAGTGAGATTGTACTTGCACCTTTTTGCTTTGCTATTCTTGCTGCTTCAATTGTTTCTGGTGTTCCACGCATTGAACAAATCACAGCAATTGTATTTTCCCCAATAAAGCCAGGTGTTGAAAACACAAATTCATTACTTGTAAAACTCATAGAACGTATTGATTTCGCTTCATGTTCCATAAAATATTGAGCTGGATAAAATCCACCATGACTTCCACCAGCCGCTATCCAAACAATGTCCTTCACTTTCCCTCTCGCTTCTTTTTGCTTTAAGATGTCTTTTAAAATTTCTTTGATTTCCATTTTTTGCCCCTCCTTGTTATTCAATGATAACTTTTTATAATACCAATATAATACAAGTATAATACATGTGTCAATAAAAAGATAATATATTTATTTAAATAATAAGATAAATTAAAGAAAATACATGCTAAAAGTGGTTATATAATGGTTATAATATGTCTTGCAATTTTTAAGATATATCTTATAATAAAAACATAATATGTGGGGGAGGAAATAGAATGAAGTCAAATATAAAGATTGGTAATGATTTACCACTTTATGAACAAATGAAAGAAGTGATTTTAAAACAAATAGAAAGTGGCGAATTAAAGGCAGGAGATAAGATTTTATCTGAGGCACAGTTTCAAAAAGAATTTCATGTTAGTCGGATTACTGTTAGAAAAGCAATAGAAGCTCTTGTTAAAGAAGGCTATTTAATGAAAATACAAGGGAAAGGAACCTTTGTGAAAAAACATAATCAATCATTACAACAATGTTTATCATTAACTGATTTATGTCAAATTCAAGGAAGAAGTCTAACATCAGAGATTATTTCATGTCAAAAGTGTGATGTTAAAAAAGAAAATCTACAGTTTTTTTCTCATCAACAAAATATTGAAATTGTCCGTTTAAGAAAGGTTGATGGTGTTGTGATTATGTTAGAAACAACATATTTTCCTTTGGAAGATGATTTTTTATTAAATGAAGATTTATCTCATTCACTTTATCAATTATTAAATCAATATCATATTTATCCTGATCATAAGGGTTTAAATGAAGTCTCTATTTCTAAACTTACCCCTTTACAAGCACAATTATTTAATGTTCAAAATGATATGAATGTTATTCATCATAGGGGTGTAATTTATGATGAGAATCATCGATTTATTCATGCTGTTGAAGAATATGTTCGGGTAGATTTACCTGATTTGTTTAAATATTATTTATGAAAAAGGAGACAATAATGATTAAACCTGAGAGATTAAAAAAAGGTGATAAAGTTGCGATTGTCAGTTTATCACGCGGAATGTTAGGAGAGGATTGGGCTATTCATAAATTGGATATTGCGAAAGAACGTCTTGAAAATGATTTCGGATTAGAAGTTCAAGTAATGGATAATGCGTTAAAAGGAATTGATTATTTGTATTGGCATCCTCAAAAAAGAGCAGAAGATTTAATGAATGCTTTTAAAGATCCTTCAATTAAAGCAATTATTAATGCTATTGGAGGAGATGATAGTATCCGTCTATTACCATATATTGATTTTGATGTTATTAAAAATAATCCTAAAATATTTATGGGATTTTCTGATACAACAAGTAATCATTTAATGATGTATAAAGCAGGATTGGTTTCTTATTATGGAGGTTCATTAATGAATAACTGGTCGGAATATATAAAAATCAATGATTATACTAAAAACGCACTTGTTCATGCTTTTTTTGAACCGGTAGAAAGATTTGAAATTAAATCAAGTCCCGTTTGTAGTTATAGTCAAGATGTTGTTTTGTGGAGTGAAGAAAATGTGAATACACCTAGAAAGTTTTATCGGGATGAAAAGGGGTATCAGGTTTTACAGGGTGAAGGAAAGGTTCAAGGACGATTATTAGGTGGATGTTTAGATGTATTTATTGAGCTTTTAGGAACAGCTATTTGGCCAGGTATTGATGAATGGAAAGATAAGATTTTATTTGTCGAAACAAGTGAAGTAGATATGCCTGATTATCAATTGTGTTGGTTATTACGTAACTTGGGAGCACAGGGTTTGTTTGATGTGTTAAAGGGAATTATTGTTGGAAAACCAGCAATTGAAGAAAAATTTGAAGTTTATAATCAGGTCTATAAGCAAGTCATAGCTGAAGAATTTCATCGACCAGATTTACCAATCATAACGAATGTGAATTTTGGACATGCTGAACCAATTGGGATTATTCCTTATGGCTTACAATGCGAACTGGATGTTGAACAACGCACAATAACAATTTTAGAGCCAATGACAAGGTAAAGAAAATGTTAATGCATACATATACAGGAAAACAAATCAATCCCCTAGCAATTACTCAAGAAGATATTGAAATCAAGGATATTGCCCATGCCCTTAGTTTATTGTGCAGAGGTGGAGGACATTTAAAATATTTTTATTCAGTTGCACAGCATTCTTTAAATTGCGCTCATGAAGCAAAAGCTCGTGGTTATTCAAATCAGGTTACATTGGCTTGTCTTTTACATGATGCAAGTGAAGCATATATTTCTGATATCATTCGACCAGTAAAAGCTTACTTACCTCAATATATAGAAATTGAATCTAACATAATGGATGCTATATTTCAAAAATATGGATTAGCTTTTTTAAGTGAAGAAGAACATGCCTTATGGAAACAAATAGATAATGATTTATTAGCACATGAACTTATTTATTTTATGTCAGAAAAGAGTGATTATGATTTACCAGTTCTTCATACCACACCATTTTTTCAAAAACAAGAACATGAAGATGTTTATCACATGTTCATCAATCAATTTGATCAGCTTATTTAAAGACATTCACAAATATTTGTGGGTGTTTTTTCATATTAATTGTATCTTTTTACAACAAGTGAGATAATAAATCAAAGGAGACAGAATATGAAAATATTAATTAAAAATGGAACAGTTATTATTGATGGCTGTCGAAGAATTGAAAATGGGGCAGTATTGGTGGATGATCAAAAAATTGTGGGAGTATATAAAGATTATCAAAATATTGATTGTGATAGAGCAATTGATGTCCAAAATCATTATATTATGCCAGGCTTCATTGAGACCCATACACATGGTGATTTAGGGTTTGATTTTAATAATTGTCAAATGTCAGATATTTATAAGATTAGTGATGCTTTATTAGATGAAGGAGTAACTTGTTTTATGGCAAGTTTAACCTGTGAAAATCATGAATATATGTTGAATTTATTGGATGAATATGAAAAATGCAATGTTCATAATTTATTGGGTGTTCATTTAGAAGGACCGTTTTTAAGTCAAGAGATGCCTGGTGTCATGAAAATAGAAAGTCTAATGCTTCCTCAAATTGATATATTTGATGAATATCTTCAACATTGTTCAAAAATCAAATCAATGACCATTGCTCCTGAATTAGATCATGCTTTAGAATTGATACAACATGGACATAATAAAGGAATTGTGATGAATATTGGTCACAGCAATGCTTCAGCTTCTCAAGTAATGGAAGCACAAAGTTATGGGGCAAAAGGAATAACCCATTTGTATAATGCTATGAGTCAGCATTTGCATAGGAATCCAGGAGTTGTGACAGGAGCATTTCTTTCTGATTTGTATTGTGAGTTAATTGTTGATAAATTTCATATTCATGAAGATGTTATTCAAGCAACTTATCGAGCAATTGGTAAAAATCGTATTGTTTTAATCTGCGATGCAAATCCATGTAAAGGGTTAAAAGATGGAATTTATGAGTTTTCTGGTAAAGAAATTGAAATTATTGATGGGAAAGCACGTGTTAAAGAAACTGGACGAATTGCCGGAAGTACCTTAAGACTCAATCAGGCTTGTCGTCATATGCGAGAAATTTGTGGATGTTCTATGGAAGATGTTGTTCAAATGGTCACTGTTAATCCCGCACAAATGTATGGTTTAAATAAAGGGAAAATAGAAGTAGGGTATGATGGTGATATTGTTGTTGTTAATGATCAATTTGATGTCTTAGCAGTGGTTAATGATGGGGAAATTCAAAAAATGAGTTTATAAAAAGGAATCGTTGAGATTCCTTTAAAATTTATCTAAATTAAAACTTGGTGGAACATCATTAGGATCAAAGTTTTGACCATCTAAATCAGATAAGTCAAAATAAATACGTGAATCCTTAGTGACACCCCAATCCTTTTGTGAACCAGAATTTTGAATTTTATTAAATGCTTGCCTAAACATAGTGTTATGTGCTTCTTCACGATTTAATAAGAAATCAATAGTTTCTCTTACACCATTATCATCAATTTGACGATAAAGATTTTGATAAACAACTTTTGCGCGTTGTTCAGATGCAATATCTGAAAGAATATCAGCAGCGAGATCACCTGTTTCATTGACATAGGCAGCAGTCCATAAATATCCAGAAGCATTTGCAAGCATCGGGGTAAGACCAGTGAGAACATGAGCTTCGACACTTCCAATAGTGGCTTCATTGGCTTTAGGCTGATCACCATTTAATAGATTAATTAATTGAGCAATCATTTCTAAGTGACATAATTCTTCAGTCGCAATATCTAAAAACAAATCTCTGATTTCCTTATCTTGAATACGAAAACTTTGTGCAAAATATTGCATAGCAGCTTTTAATTCACCTTGAGGCCCACCTAACTGTTCTTGTAATAACATAGCATAATTGGGATTTGGACGATCAACTTTGACTGGATGTAAATAACGACTTTCATATTTAAACATATCTTTCACCTCATATATAGTATTTATCTTTTATATTTTTTTTATACGTTTTATAAAAAAGATAACGAAATTTAAATAAATGATATCTATTTATTTTGGTTGTTTTCATATGATAAAGATGTTATACTTGGTGATGTTATAGGGGTGGTAAAATGAAAATAGAATTTATAAAACCACATAAATTAGGTGGTATACAGTTTGATACAGGGAATCAATTAGAAATCAATAAGGATGTAGTTTTTGAAATAATGAATGATAAATACTATTTGTTGATTTTTAATGGATTAAGATATGATATCTTAAAAGAAGATATTAAAGTTATTGAAAATGATTTTTAAAGAATTGATATAAATGGCAATGGACTTATTGGACATTGTCATTTTTGTATAAGCGGGATATTTATGTTAAAATAAAGAAAGCTAAAAGATAAACAAAGAATATCTATAATAAGAGCTACTTGTTATAAAATAAAATTAAAGGAACCTCTAAATTAAGTTATAATTAGTTTGAAGACAAATTTAACTTAAGGAGATTCCATATATGAATTATAACCAATTAGAAAAGATAAAGCAATTAACAGATCAAACATTAATTATTGGAACAGATGTTTCAAAGAATTTTCATGTTTCTAGAGCACAGGATTTTAGAGGTATTGAATTTGGAAAATCAATCAAGTTCAACAATGATATTATCGGTATTCTTGAATTTGAAAAATGGTTCAAGCAATTAATGGAAGGTAATGGTAAAACAGAAGTTGTGATTGGTATGGAACCAACTGGACACTACTGGATACCATTAGCGAGATGTTTAAAGAATATGGGCTATAAGGTTGTAACAGTCAATCCGGCAGCTACTAAAAAGGCTAAGGAACTAGATGACAACAATCAGTCAAAACAGACCATAGGGACGCAAGAGTTATTGCACAATTAGTTAAAGATGGCAGATATACAGAGCCAAATCTTTTGGATGGTTTTTATGAAGAATTAAGAGAAACAACTAAGATTAAAAAGATTTTAACTGGTGATATGGTTAGAACCAAAAATCAGATTACAAACTGGTTTGATAGATATTTTCCAGAATATGCGAAAGTATTTAAAAAATGGGATAAGAAGACATTACTATGGATAATCAAGAAATATAGATTTCCAATACTTATTGCCAAACTTGATCCAGAAGAAGTTTATATAGAGATAAAAAAGGACAATGCCAAGGGTATAGGAAGAAAAAAGATTAAAGAAATTATTGAAGCGGCAAAGACATCTATAGGAATTACAGAAGGATTAAAGTCTGCTTCTATAGAATTTGATTATCTTATCAGTAAATATGAAAAATTCACAGATGATTTAATAAATCTAGATATTTATATTCAGGAACTCATTCAAGATTGTGATGAAACAAGTAGAGTCATGGAAATAAATGGATTAGGTTTAAATACAGCAGTAGGACTCATCAGTGAATTAGGTGCAATCAGTCAATATAAGTCACCAAAACAGTTGAGCAAGATGGCAGGTTTATCATTAGTGGAAGATAGCTCAGGAAAGAAAAAAGGGAAAAGAGTGATAAGCAAGCGAGGAAGGTCCAATCTTAGAAAGTTATTGTATCAATGCATTGTCTCTATGCTTAGTCACAATGAAGAATTTCAGGAATTATATGCTTATTACACAAAAAGAAATATGAATCCGCTAACAGGAAAAGAAGCTATCGTTGCATTAATGAATAAGTTATTAAGAATTATACACACACTTATAACAAAGAAAGTGAAGTATGATCCCAAAAAAATGTTAAATGATATCAGGCGACAAGAAGGATACTTTGTAGTTGCTTAATATATAAATGTTTAAGTATTTAGAAAAATACTTCTATAACATGCATGACACCCTCTGCATGAAATAGCACAATTTCATATGACAAGAATGGTTACCCTGGTGCATCTCCTTTCGGACTTGATCCTGAATACGAGCTTAAGGGAACTCAATTATAAATATGCTGGACGAAAGTAGTTTAGGGCAAGACCCTGTTAGTGAGAGGTATAGCTTTTATGATTGGTATGAGTTTAGACCAAATTGTCAAAAAAACAACGTGTTGTCATATTTTTTAAGTCGGCCAAAAACAGGGGAATTAATCAATAAAAGCTTAAAAACGTTTATTGAATATTTGTTGGTTGAAATCAAAACTGTTTTAAATATTAATGATTTAGTTAAAAAGGAAATTTTTGATGTTTAAATATATTAAAATTTAGAAAAAATTTACTTGATTTAGAGAGGAGATTATTTTAATGAAAAATGTTTTGGTTACGGGTGGTACGGTATTTGTTAGCCGTTATGTTGCTGAATATTATGTGAAAAAAGGCTATAATGTTTATGTCTTGAATCGGAATCATCATCCTCAATCACAAAAAGTTAAACTGATTGAAAAAGATAGAAATCATATAGATGATAGTTTAAAAGCTTTCCATTTTGATATTGTTTTTGATATTTGTGCTTATAGAGCTAGGGATATTCATTTATTATGTGATGCTCTTGGTAGTTTTGATCAATATATTTTTGTGAGTTCAAGTGCTGTTTATCCTCAGGATGCACCTCAACCATTTACAGAGGAAACAAAACTAGGTCCAAATTATTATTGGAAAGATTATGGTATAAATAAGATTGAGGCAGAAAAAGCTTTATTAGAAAGAGTTCCTGATGCTTATATTTTACGACCACCATATCTTTACGGACCAATGAATAATGTTTATCGTGAAGCTTTTGTTTTTGATTGTGCTTTAAAGAATCGAAAATTCTATCTTCCTTTAGATGGACAAATGCAGTTACAATTTTTTCATGTGGAAGATTTATGTCATTTCATGGATGAACTTATTGAAAAAAGGCCATTACAACATATTTATAATGTTGGGAATTTAGAGACGATTTCTATTAAAGATTGGGTTGAATTGTGTTATGAAGTCGTAGGGAAACAACCTGAATTTGTTCATGTCTATGATAAAATTGAACAAAGAAATTATTTTTGTTTTTATCATTATGAATATAAACTTGATGTTAAAAAACAATCAGAGTTATTATCTTCAACAATTTCTTTAAAAGAAGGTTTAAAAGATTCTTATCAATGGTATATTCATCATCAACAAGATGTCAATAAAAAGCCTTTTTTTCAATATATTGAAGATGTTTTAGCTAATAAATATTGATGAAATGGAGTGAGTGAAATGAATCAAAATAACAAGAAAGAACCAAATAATCAATTTAGAGGTTTAGGAATATCAATAGGATTATGTATAGGGGTAGTGTATGGAATTATTTTCGATAATCTTTCTTTAGGCATAAGTTTAGGACTTTGTTTTGGAGTAGTATTTGGGACATTTATAAATAAGAAGTAGTGGATTTGTTTGATAAAAAGAAGATTCCACCTTTTTTCGCCTAATAGGGGATATGATGTCATAACTATTTCAGTTATATTTTGGGTATAAAAAGGAGGAGTTTATCATGAATCAGAAAATGATTGGAGAATATATTGCGAAAAAAAGAAAAGCAAAGAATTTAACTCAGATGATGCTTGGAGAAAGACTGGGAGTTAGTTATAAAACTGTCTCAAAATGGGAAAATGCAAAATGTATGCCTGACTACAGTATTGTCGAAAGCTTGTGTCAAGAACTAGGAATAACTATAACTGAGTTAATGAATGGATGCGATGATCAGCAATTACATGATAATCAAGCTTTATCAGTTGATTTATTGAAAAGGATTCAACATCTAGAACAATAAAAAATTTTATTATATGGTTTTTTGTTAATGATTATGGGTGTCTTGATGATAATTGTTTCTTATTTTCTTAAGAGCAGGGTTCTTGCTGATTTTTTCTCAGGGTTACTTAAGGGAATAGGAATTGGTGATATATTAATAGGGGTTTATTTAATTGTTAAAAGTTTTGGGCAACCGTAAGATGATATTAATCAATTCAATTGATAATTGACTTTGATGTTTTCTTAAAAATTATGAGAAGTAAGAAATGGGATTTATGTATAATGATGATTATATGTGATTACTATTTTTATATGCAGTCATCTAAAAATAGTCATATACTTTTTGGATATCAAACGGAAATGTCAATGAAAAATAAAGATACATGAAAATCTGCTCAGTGGCTAGTAGATTAGCCTTATTATTTTTTTATTATATTCAATTGAAAGAACATTAGGAAAAAATTTAGATAAAGTAAGAATAAAGCTTTTATAATTTTATCAAAAAACTGGATAAGAAAACTTATCCGGTTTTTAACAGTTGGTTGAAGATACTTTTTGAAGTTTAGCTTGTAATATTGATTCTAATCTTGTTATTGAATTGATAAGTGATTGAACAGATTGATTTAATGTTAACATTTGATTTGAACTTATATTTTCCATATTGACAAATCTTTGAATTTTTTCTCCTTCGGCATTTAAAATATGCGATAGGGCAGTTTCTTGCATAGCGACAGATTGAATAACATCAGTAAATGCTTGACATCTAGGCGTTAAAATAAAAACGATGATAGTATCAGTGTTATTATTAGGATTAGGATCTGGAGTTGATGAAGTTACACTTGCAGTATTGATAAATGGCGAAGTTATAGTTTCTGGAATAGTCGCTTGAATGAGAATAGTTCTTGTTTGTTGATTAAAGAGTGTTCCTAGATTCAAAGTACCAATCCATGGAAAGAATGTTGTACCACCATCAATTGAATATTGTACTTGGGTTAAAAATGGTGGAATAGCATCGGTTAGGATAACATTTTCGGCTGAAGAAGGACCTAAATTTGTGATATTTATTTCAAAAGTTATATCAGTTCCTGGTTCAACAGGATTAAGAAATGCAGTTTTTTGAATGGCTAAATCAGCCAATGCTTGAATAGTTACAGCCACTTCATTGGTTGTGATATCATAAATACCAGGAATACCTCCAATAACTGGAGTATAGGCATAGCGGATATGCGCAGTATTGATTGTTGGATTAACAGCGGGAATAAAATCAGCTCTTGCTTCAAATGTGACAGTTACACTTTCACCACCTTGAACATCCGGTAAAGCAAAACCAATATTTGGATTCGCATCAGCAAATGAAACTTGATTAATCAAAACACTTCCTAAAACAAAGGATAAACCATTAGGAATAGTATCTTGGAAAAATAAATCAGTTAGTGGACTTGTACACGTATTGGTTAATGTAACACTATATTGGACTGTTTCACCAACATCAACAATGGAACGATTGACAGTTTTAACAGGAGTAAATTCAGGAACAAGAATTTCAGTTAATGAAATATCATCAATTGCATAGTCATTTCCAATGACTTCAGGACCTTCACTCAAAAATTCTACAGTTAAGGTTGTATTGTTTAAAGAATTAATGACTGTTCCGATTTCTTTCCATTCAGGAGCATTGGTATTGACAGGGATTAAAGCACCTAATGTTGCTTGATAAATAACATTGTTATTTTGATCTAAAATAACTACACCGAGTTCTGGATTTGGATAACCAGGAACTTTGAAAAGATTTAAAATCCAGGCAGAAAATAAATAATTGGTATTTGGTTGAACATTGACAACACTTTTAAAGAATATTGCCCCAGGATTGAACCCATTGACAATCGTCATACGACCTGTCTCGTTACCAACTGTATGATCCGCAATGCGCCACCAGGCACCAATATTCGTGCTCATCGAATTAGTCATGATATTTTGAACGGTATATTCACCATCTAATGGAGTAAAAACATCTGGATTTGGTAAAACATAAGTGAAATCTGGAGTGACTTCGGGGTATGGTTCCACTGGTGCCCCTGTATTAGGTGGAGTACCAGCTGGGAAAAAGCCAAATGTGCCATTATCGGCATCAGTAATTAAGTTTTCATCAGTAGTGATGGCACAAGGATCTAATATATCTTCGATTGGGGTATAGATGACTGGCCCATTTAAGAAATTTTGATTTGTTATGTCAGTATCATTGACTGTAACAAAGAGTGTATCAGGACTTAATGAATCTAAATTGGTTGAGCCTGTTGGTGGATTGTTAACGGTAAAAATTGGTGGATTGATTCCTTCTGGTATAGGTCCAATAGTTGCATTATTAAAATTTCCAGGGGTTGCCACACCAGGTGTACCATACGATTCAACAATGCGATATTGTCCATTAGGAACATTGGTAAAAGTATAATTTCCATTACTATCAGTAAGAACCGTTAACCTTAAAGATGTTGTTATATTTTGTAAAACTATAGATACATTAGCAATACCACTATCACCTGATGTGATTGATGCACTTCGATCGCGATCAAAGATAACTCTACCAGTTATATTGGCCATATTTTTCACCTCCTTTTATGAATTGAATAAAAAAATCATGTGATTATTGAGGAATAAACTTGAGAAGTAGAAGAAATGATTGGTGAATTATTGAAATCAAAGAGTTCTAATTTTGATTGCAATAGTATCTCTAAACGAGCAATTGTATTGGTCATATTTTCAACTGATTGATTAACCATTAGTAATTCTTCAGGCGTGACATTTTCCATTGCGACAACAGCTTGAATCTTTTCTCCTTCAGCATTTAAAATATGTGACAAAGCTGCTTCTTGTAAAGCAACAGATTCAATTAAATCGGTAATGGCTTGTTCTCTTGTGCCATTTCCTGGCGTAATGACTGGCATTCCCATTTAAATCACCTCCCATTCTTATTGAAAGAATAATGAATTGATATCTCATGATTCTTCAAAATATAGTATGTTTATTTAAAAACAATGTGTAAGGAATATAACCAGAACACACTTTTTATCAAAATACATATGATAAAGTGATATGAATAAAAGAGGAGGTGCGAAAATGGATGAGCTTCAATTAGAACTCATAAATGATTTACCTAAACAAAGACATTCTCTTTATCAAAATATGACTTTTGATGGTCAATCTTTTTATTTAACAAATCCTAAAGAAAATGCCATTGTAATGCTGGATGAACAATTTCAGTTTGTGAAAGAATATCATATGAATAGACCTTATCAATTGATTTGTTATAATAAGAAAAAAGATTGCTTTTATGCTGTTGATATGAATCAATCAGAATATGTTTATCAATTAAATCATCAATTAGAAGAAATGAATTATTTTTGTATTAGTGAATATAAAGAACCTTATGCTAAGATAATGAATATCACTTATAGTGAAAATCATGATGCATTGATTATTGTTTTTGATAATCAAATGATAGAAATGAATGATAATGGGGAAGTCTTTTTGTTAAGTCAAAATCTTAATCAAGAGAGTTATCATTGCTTTTTAGATTTTGGGTTATATTATATTGTTATTGTTTGGCATAAAGATCAGCAATGTCTTTATTTATTCCACCAAGATGGATGTCTTATTAAACAATTCTGTATTCCTTGTGATTATAAGATTATTGATATTGTTTTAACATCTCATTGTGATCAGCAAACTTTAGAATTTCTTATCTTAGCCATTAAAAATTGTCGAATATGCCTTTTAAGATGTGTTATTTGTATAGAACCATGTTCATGTTGTAAAGAAAATTGTTGCACGATTCCTTGTGTTGAAAAAAGAGTATGTGACATACTTGAATCCATTGCTTTACAAGAAACAGCCTTATCACATATTATCAATGCAGAAGGTGAAAAAATCCAAAAGGCAATTGATATAGCAACTGATGTTTGTGATTTATTAAAGATTGATCAATCAGTCAATCAAACAATCACACAAGTGATGCTTTTAGAAAATGTACTCTATAGTAAACTTCAAGCAATTTTACAAGAAAAAGAGTGTCGTTAGACGAATGGAGAGGTATTATGAATAACGAATACGAGCCAGGAAAGGTTATTATGGCTTTTCGTCAGAAGATGAATTCAAAACAAAAGCTATATGAAAGCTTAAATGTAGTTTTACAGGACATTGAATATGAGAACGTTGAATTGATTTTTCATTCGCAAAATGATGAAGGAGATATTTTTCTTGTTAGATTGAAAGATAAACATCCACAGGCAGTTTTTGATGCGATTGAAAAGATAGCTATGTATCCTGATATTGATTATGTTGAAGCTGATTATATTGAAAACAAGCATTTGAATGCTAATGATCCACTTTATAGTCAGCTTTGGGGTATTCAAAAGATTAAAGCGCCACTTGCTTGGAATTATACAACGGGAAGTCAAGAAGTTGTTGTTGGTATTATTGATACAGGGATAGATGACAGCCATCCTGATATTAGAAGGAATATGTGGCAATCTCCACAAGGAAGGATTGTTAATGGATGGAATTTTGCTGATGATAATCAGTTTTCAATGGATGTGGACGGACATGGAACGCACGTTGCAGGTACAGTTGGAGCAGTCGGTAATAATTATATTGGAATTACTGGAGTCTGTTGGAATGTAAAGGTTGTATCCATGAAGTTTGGATTGGATGTTGCCTCAGCTATTGCGGCGATTGATTTTGCGAATGCTTTTCATATTCCTATTTTAAACGCAAGCTGGGGTGGACGGGTTTATTCTTTAGCTTTAAAGCAAGCAATTGATCAATATGATGGTTTGTTTATTGCTTCAGCAGGAAATAATGGAGAAAACAATGATATTTATCCAATTTATCCAGCAACTTATGAAAGTGCAAATATTATTTCCGTTGCCGCCATTTCACCTTCAAATGAATTAGCAGGTTTTTCTAATTATGGGATAAAGAGTGTTGATATTGCTGCGCCTGGAACAAGTATCTTAAGTTTGGATTTACAAGGTGGTTATTCACCATTAAATGGAACATCAATGGCAGCACCACATGTGGCTGGAGCAGCGGCTTTATTAAAATCATACTTTCCATCATTGTCACCTCTAGCCATTAAAAACATTATTTTAAATAATGTGACAAAGCTTCCACAATTAAAAAACACAATAAAAACCAGTGGTTTGCTTAATCTTGAAGCTATGTTTGAGGGAGCAAAACAACAAATGAGACAGAGAATAGAGTGATTTTTCATGATATTCTCTTTTTTTTGTGACAAAAGTCATAAAATTGTTTTAAAAAATGATAAAAACAATGTAATATTTTGTAAACCATGTTACAATACCAATGTGAAAAATATAAGCTATATAAGGGGACAAAATGAAAAGAATATTATTTATTGAAAAAAAACAAAGAAATCTTGTTTTAGGATTGTTTGGTCTGATTTTTATTATTGTTGCAGTATTGTCTTGGACAATTACTCAAAAAGGACAGGAGGTTATAGATACCGAAGTTCAAAACTATTTAACTGAAACATCTCAACAAACATCATATAAAGTGAATCAAAGAGTGAATCATAATATTGATCAATTAACAATTTTAGCGCAACATTTAAATCATGTTGATAAAAACCAATATCAAAACTTAATTTTTGATACTGTTGATAATAGTGCTTTTGAATGGATTGGTTTTATTAATAAAGATGGTGTTTTGGATGTTGATGGCTTAGGGAAAAAAGATATGAGCAAGGTAGATGTCATAAAAAATGCCCTTCGTGGTGAAGGTGGTGTCAGTAATAAACTTGTTAAGGTTTATAGTGATGTAGGTGGAGCATTATATGCTATTCCATTTCGTGGTCATGATGCTGATATTGTGGCAGTAGCAGGCTGGATACCACCATCAACAATGAAATTATTATTAAATACAGATACATTTTCAGGAAGTGGCTTTTCTCATATTATTTCAAAAGATGGCGATTTTATCTTGCATTCAAATAATACCAATGCATTAATTGGTGGTGATAACTTTTTTAAAACATTTAAAAAAGTATCAGTTATGGAAAAAGGCTATTCATTAGATAAAATGATTCAAGATATTAAAGATGGTAAGAGTGGGATTGTTGAATTTAATGTTAAAAACAAAGAATCACGCTCTTTAACTTATACTCCACTTGCCAAAGGAGATTGGTATTTGCTTTCAATTGTTCCAACGGATGCACATTCTCAAAATATTACTGGATATATGTATTATGCATTATTGTCGTTGACAATCTGTGTTGTTCTCTTATTTTTAGTAGTTGTCTTTATTATTTTAAGAATTACAGCTAAGAAAAATCAGGAAATTACAGATATTGCTTATAAAGATTCAATTACGGGTGGATATACGCAAATTCGTTTTGATTTAGAGTGTCGTAAGATTTTAAAAGATTTTAAACCTTTTACTTTTGTTTCTTTAGATTTACGTAAGTTTAAATTGATTAATGATTCCTTTGGGAGTCAATTAGGAAATAAAGTGCTTAAACATATTCATGAATGTATTTTAGAAAATATTAAAGATGATGAATTTGTTGCGAGAATTAATGCAGATAATTTTAATATTATTTTACAAACTACTGATCCAGATATTATTGAAGAACGTTTAAATAAAATATCTGATGATATTAATGGTTTTGATATTCAAAAGAATGTACCATATTTTTTACCAATTACTTGTGGTAGTTATATTGTCACAGATAGTTCTTTAGATTTGGTTTCTATTAGGGATAAAGCTAATATTGCACGTAAGAATGCAAAAGATATCAATAGTTATTACTTATGTTCTAATGCTTATTATAATGATATTGAACATCAAAAGATGATGAAAGAAAAAGACATGGAAAACATGATGGAAAAAGCTTTAGAAGAAGAACAGTTTATTGTTTACTTACAGCCAAAAGTAAGTTTAAAGACGGGAAAAGTTATCGGCTCTGAAGCTTTAGTCAGATGGGATAATCCAATAAATGGATTAATACCTCCTAATGATTTTATTCCTTTCTTTGAAAAGAATAACTTTATTGTTAAATTAGATATGTATGTTTTTGAAAAAGTATGTCAAATTTTAAGAAAATGGATTGATGAAGGCAAAGATGTTTTACCTATTTCAGTTAACTTATCGAGAAATCATTTACAAAATTCAGATTTCTTAAAGGATTATAAAAATATTCAATCAAAATATCAGATTCCTTCTGAATTAATTGAAATTGAATTAACAGAAACAGTGGTTTTTGAAAATCTTGAAATCTTACGTCATATTATTAATGAAATACATAATTGTGGTTATAAATGTTCAATGGATGATTTTGGAAGTGGTTATTCTTCATTAAATGTTTTAAAAGAAATACCAGTAGATATTTTAAAATTAGATAAGGTTTTCTTTGGTAAAGAAAATAATCAAAGAGCAAATGATATTGTTGAATCGGTTATTCGTTTAGCAAAGAAATTAGGAATGGAAACCATTGCTGAAGGAATTGAAACAATTCCTCAAGTTGAATTATTAAGAAGTATGGAATGTGATATGATTCAAGGATATGTTTTCTCTAAACCTGTTCCGGTTGATGAATTTGAAAAAATTATTCAATTAGATGTTCCAATGATGAAGATAGAATAATGAAAAATCCCCAAAGCACATAAGCTAAGGGGGGTTATTATGCTTTGAAGGTATAATAAACTATGAATAATAGGTATTTGAAATATTTATAGAAATGAATAAAATAAGAGATGTAAAAGTCAAGGAGGAGAAATTTATGACAGCATTATCAACATTATTTCCTGTTTTATTTATGGTCTTATTAGGTTTGATTTCAAGAATAAAAGGATTTATTACGCCAGAACAAAAAGAAGGGGCTAATACAATCGTTTTCAATGTCTTATTTCCAATATTAATTTTTAATATCTTATTAACATCAAAAATTGAATCATCAGCAATATTCATTGTGGTTTATGTATTTATTGCATTTTCATTAGCTATGGTTATTGGAAAATTATTAGGAAAATTTACAGGTCAACATTTTTCGCATATTTCACATTTCATGTTAACAACATGTGAAGGTGGAAATGTTGCATTACCTCTTTATACATCTATTGTTGGGGTTGCTTATGCAAGCAATACAGTTATCTTTGATTTAGCAGGAACATTAATAGCATTTGTTGTGATTCCGATTTTAGTTGCTCAAAAGAGTGCTGGAGAAACAACTTTTAAAGAATTAATGAAAACCATTTTTACCAATTCATTTGTAATTGCAGTTATGTTAGGATTAATTCTTAATTTAACAGGTGTTTATGATATGTTATCTCAAAGTGCTTTGATTGATGTTTATACAAATACTGTCTCAACAGCAACAGCACCAATTATGGGAATGATCTTATTTGTTATTGGATATAATTTAAAGATTAATTTAGCAACAATTGGATCAATATTAAAATTGTTAGTTGTGAGAGTTATCTTTTATATTGTGGTCATTGCTGGATTCTTTATTTTATTCCCTCATCTTATGGCAGAAAAGACATATTTAATGGCTGTTCTTATCTATTTTATGTGTCCAACAGGATTTGCTTTACCTATGCAAATTTCTCCATTGTATAAGAGTGATGAGGATGCTAACTTTACTTCAGCATTTATTTCATTGAACATGATTATTACTTTAATTGTTTATGCAGTTGTAGTTATATTTATTGCTTAAAGAAGGTGAAAATCCTTCTTTTTCTATTATCAGTAAAATAATTATGATAAAATAAGATTATCAATATTTAAGGAGCAGATATATGAAAAAGATGATTCCCTATATGTTAATATTAATACTTGTTTTTTATGGTTTACCATTATTTATAAAAGAGACAATACTTGCAATGATTGCTTTATTATGTCTTATTCCTTTGATTACATTTATTGTTTCATTGCTGTATGGCTACAAACAAATTCAATGGATCATATTTCCGTTTGTTGTAGGTTGCTTATTTTTACCAACAATCTTTTTATTTTATAATGAAAGTGCATTGATATATACATTTATTTATGGTGGAATAAGTTTTGTGGGAGCTTTGATTGGACATTTTTTAAAGAAAAATTAAAATTTAATTTCATTGATTATTTGTTACAATAACTCATGAAACAGATATAAAACTGCTTTTTGAGGAATTCAATGATGTTAAGGAAATTAAAGTTTCTTTTTTTCTTATGAAAATAAGTGTATAATGGAATAAAGAAAGAAGGTCAGTCATATGGAAAAAAATGAACTTAATGAAGTTTTAAAGGATGTTCAAGCATTGTTGGATGCTTCATCATGTTGTCAAGAAGCAAAAGATGCCGCACTTGCATGGAAAGAGGCACTAGGTACGACAGAAGAAAAAGTAAAAGCTCAGGCACTTTTAAAAGAATTAGAAGAAGATATCATGCCAATTGATGATTTGATTGGTTTTGCTATGTCGGATGCTGGAAAGGCATGCTTTGGTGAAAAAATGGCTCAAGATATTTCAACTCATGCTCAAGAAATCAAGGCCAAAGGTGCACTTTATTGTGATTGTCCAGCTTGCCAAGCTGCTGAAGCTATCTTGAAAAAGAAAGATTTACTTTTAAAATAGGCATCCAACAATGCCTATTTTAAAAAATGAAGGGGAAATATGGAATATTATTATTTAGATGATGCAATATATGTGGATAAAAAAGATGGGACCAAAGTGCATTATTTTATTTTTGATGAATTTGAAATCCATTATAATAGCATTGCTCCACATACCTCACAACAATGGCATTTTCATTCTAAAATAGAAGAAGTGATTATGGTGACAAAAGGAAGCTTGACTTGCTATTGGGTGGAAGATGATATAAGAAAAAAGAAAGTTCTTAAAGAAAAGGAAATCATTCGTGTTCAACAATCTGTTCATACTTTTGCTAATCAAAGTGATCAAGAGGTTGAATTTACTGTTTTTCGCTTTGTTCCTAATGGGATCAATAAACATGAACTTATAAAAAATGATAAAGAAGTTGTAGAAAATATAAAAAGGGGTTGTGAAAATTTATGGTAAAAAAGATGATTCATGTCATCATTGCTTTGGTCTCTATTTTTTGTGGTGTTTTTGCTTATTTAAAAGGAGATGTTGAAGCATACTTATGGTCAAAAAACAAACAAGCTGCAATAACACAAAGTCAAATTGATAAAAATAAAACAACAGATTATACGGGAAAACCAGCAGGAAAAGATATTGTTTCATTAAAAACAATAACAATGTGGGATAAGGTTTTAAATAATATTGATTATGTGACAGTTACGCCAAAAAGTATTCAAAAAACGAATGTTTATACATTGGCTCCTTGGGAAGATTATTATACCAAAAGACGTAATGGTACATCATGGCGTCAAAAAGCGACTGTTAAAACAAGTCCAATTGATTATAATTTTGGGTATCTTCCTTACTATATTATTGAACTGCCAGATGGTCATCATATTTTTGCCCAAATGAATCGTTCGCTTGCTAGTGAAATAGCAAATGGTCAACAAGTTCAATTACCTTTAGGACAAAAGAAAGGAATGAGTCAAACTGCGAAAACCAAATTATCAAAGTATGCAAAAGACTATAATGTTTCTACAAAATATGTTTTCTATTCTCTTGATAATACATGGCAAAAAGAACATGCGCAAATGATTTTTTATCTAAAAATAGCCATTGGTGTTATTGTATTCTTTATCATTGGGGTTGTCTTAGAATTAATAGCTCAACGTTTTTTAAATAAAAGATAGAAGTTCTCATAAAGGGAACTTTTTTGTTTAGATTTTTGTGATGATTATCATAATAAATATATGAAACCATCACAAAAACTAAAAATATATCAACATGCAAAACGTGATTATTATCGTTTAGCAAGCGATTTTCAAGAACACCGTCATTATTCATTTTCACAAATAAAACAATATTATCAAGACTGTGGTGAAGATAATGGTTATGTTTTTATCATTTATATAGGCATCATTAAGGCTTATCTTATACCTTATCGCAGTGATTGTTCTTATACTAGTTTCAATCATACCTATGCTTTATCACATCATTTAGTTATCTATTATCAACAAGCAGAATTTGATAGTTTAAGTATTCAAAAATTACAACAAAAAATAAATTTTTATAAAAATGCAAAAAAATAGTTTCTTTTTTATCTTTTCTTGTTTCATGATATAATCCCATCTTTGACAATTTATAAGCAATAAAAGTCCTGAACCCAATGTGTATAAAC
>OBJQ01000521.1_pt1 | contig 28786 bp, 25 predicted proteins | sample 1519921 | NCBI WGS metagenome assembly OBJQ01 (sample SAMN04209244, study PRJEB22552) | human gut metagenome | biome: gut; material: feces | host: Homo sapiens | place: USA: Oklahoma
ACTTCATTTACAACAGAGGCTGCGAACTAAAGTGCGAAAAATTCTTGACACGACCCGACCTTTGATTCTGATAGTCGAATTTCCACTGCTAAAATCCACATTTGCCGCTACTACCTTAAAAAAACCGCAGCCACCCCAGACTGGGGTGGCTGCGGTTTTTGTGTGGGGTAGATTCAGTATTGGATCTTGGACAAGTCCCCAAAAGCTGTGCCGGCACCTCTTTGTGAAAATCTGATCTAAATATACTTAGAACGTACCATCCATATTACCTTTTGAGTAGTTGCGATTTTTGCTACTATTGTGTCCCTGAATGATTCGCTTCAACCAACTACTGATTTTTAAGAATCTACACATTTTAAAATGCGGACAATAGTTCTAAGATATCAGGATTTTGTTTTGTTTCAGCTATGTCAAAAACACTATTACCTTCGCTGTTTGTGCTGGACAAATCAGCTCCAGCTTCAAGTAATAGCTGCACGCAGGGAACACGGTCACGCATAACTGCGAACATTAGCGCAGTTGTTCCATCTTCACTTTTGGAATTAACATCTGCGCCAGATTCAATAAGGTATTTTGTGATGTGTGCACTAGACATTGCCGCAATGGAGATGATTGGCAAATCTCCATCAGTATCTCTTTGATTTACATCAGCGCCATAAGCTACCATAAGTTTTACCGCATCAAGGTAACCAAGAGAAACTGCAGAGGATAATGCTTCATATGAGATTTTATTTCCGTTTTTTAATAAAAATTGCAAAATATCTGTGCGATTGAGCTGAACGGCATTTAAGAGCATTTCATTATCGTGCTTTGAGAGTCCTGCCTGAGAACACCGCTCTAAGAGACTGAGGCAAGGGAAACTATCCTTCCATATGGTTTCTTTCTCAGAATCAGTGATAGACGAAAAATCTATATGGTCCCAAATTGCCTCGCCCATTTCATATTCACCTTTTTGAACAGCAATTCCAAAAGATGATATTATTACTTGGTTGCAAATCGGAGAACCTCTTTCAACTAAAAGTTCAAAGAGTTGAATATTTCCACTCATGGCGGCAAGATCCAAATACGAGAAACTCTCTCCTTGGGGTGAAGCAAAACTGACAGTAATAGCATTATCCAGTAGATACTCAGATGTTTGGTATTGCCCTGCGCTTACTGCAGAATAAAGAGCACTTGTTATCGATAAATCACCCTCTGAAAATATAGATTTATTCTCAAGAAGCCAAGAAAGAGTGCTAATATTACCATACTGAGCTGCAATGTCCAGAGGAGCTAAGTCCCAATCATTATATGATAATCCAATGTCAAAACAATGCGCTAATGCATCTTTATTGCAGAAAGCAACTAAACTATACCCGAGCATTCGTTTCTGTTCGGCAGACAAATTTGCGATATCTTTGGATTCGGCGCAAATTAAATACGGACTGTTTCCTTTAATGGCTTCTACGATCAATGGAGGCAATACATTGTTTATATTCGTTGGTGAGCAGTTGTTTACAATGAGCTGGACTAAATCAAGATGTTCATATCCTTGGCCATTTACTCCTTGTACTACCTCTTCTAATGTATGTTGGGATACAGTTGCTCCATTATCAATCAGGAATTCTGCGGTAGAGTAATACCCCTCTTTGGCTGCCATATCTAAAGCAGTATCCCCATTATTGTTCACATGGTTTATATCAATGCCATGCTCAAGATATTGCCGACACAATTCCACGCCGTCTGGGCGAAGTGCAGCAGAAAAAAGCAAAGTATCTCCTTGACTATCGCAAAACGTGAGGTCGGTGCCTGCCTCGATGAGGTAGTTTGGGATTGCTTCATTAAAACATTCATCATATGCATATTGTATCGGACGCATTTTCCGAGACAGTAGGTTGCTACTTTGCTCTTCGTTCAAGTTTGCACCGCTGTCAACCTCTTCTTTTACCCATTCGAGTGACCCAAAATCAATAGCTGCAAATAACGGCGTTGGAGTTGTTGCGTGTTCGATGTAATCACCCCCTTTCTCTAAAAGCACGCTACAACCGCAAGTGATAAAAGCAAGAACGATCACCTGCGTGATAACGATAACGCGTAGTTTCATGCTTTATTTCCCCCAGGTAAATTTTACTTTATAGTACCATCCACTAGAGCCTGCGGAAGAATAATAGACCTTGGTAGTCGAGTGAATAGTAAAATTGCTGTTATCAAATCTACCACCACTTCCCGTTCCTGCTTTAGTAGAGGAAATACCATTTTTGAAGCGAGTTGCCATTGTTCCGCTCCCGTTAGCATCTGCTGGGAAATAAATATAACCATTTAAGGTTAAATCTTCAGCAGGAATATGCCCGATGCTCGGTCTAAAACCATTGAGCCACCAATGCCGTTGAAGCGGCCGGCTAAAGATTAATTTGCCGCTGCTTACAGGCCCATCATAAACCTTATAAGACATTAAAAGCATATCTTCTTCATCGACAACCCAATAGTGACCAATGGCATCTTCAATACAAATCCCTGCACTCTCAAAATAGCCTGTGTTTTTGGTGCTATTTTGGGGGAGACGATAGTAGACACCAATTTCTGCACCGACGCCCATATTGAGATAGAATCCCTTCCAACCTTCGATCATCCAATCCATACCATTGTAGTTGAAGCGAGATTCAAAATACCGATAATCTGTAAGTTGGAATACGAAGTCATAAACGTCGTTATATCCGAATGGTTTCTGGGCAACAAATTCGTCATTTGGTGTGTACCAGATACCCTCATCCTCATTCCATTTAAAGAAGAAGGGAAAACCTGGGAGTGCTTCAATCGGATTTGCAGGAGCATCGATGGGAAGGTTAAGTTTGAGCCAAGTGGAATACCCTACTTTTCCTCGGTTTTCGCCAGTATTTCCACCAGGCAAATACTTATCTTTATAGGCGTTTACAGCAATTTCAGTTTTGGGCCCAAAGCTGCCATCCACATCCAACCGCTCAAATCCCAGAGAAGAGGCGTACCTATTGAGGGCAGTTTGGAGCGCCTTTATATCAGAGGAATGCCAACGTATGCCCTTATACAGCACCGTACCGTTGCGGAATTTGCCAAGCGGATCAATATAGATTAGGGGGCTATTTTCAACATACAGATACTGCACCAACTGCATCGGGTTATCCACGTACTCCTTGATACTGTACTGGCTCGGATCAAGGATGGGGTCCATAGCGGTAAAGTGACGATTCTCCGCGTCATAGAACCGTGCCTTGGCATAGTACTGGTTCAGTACCGCATCGAAGTCGTGGGTCGCATACCGCTTCACCAGGTCCAGTTCACGCTGTCCGCACTTGAGGACGGCATTGTGGGTGATCTCGCCCCACTCATTGTAGTGGGTCCAGCTCTCCACCTTGCCGGTCTGGGGACTGGTGAGGTAGTCGGCGGTGCCCAGATAATCCATGTGGTAGTACAGCCGGATCTGGTTCCCATTTTCGATGAGCTTGCTGGAACCGTTCTCTACGCCTGTGATGTTCACGCTCAGGCGGTCATTGCCGTAGACATAGCGGTAGGTGAGGCCGTTGACCTCCTGCTCCATCAGAGGCTCGTGGGTCTCAGTGGTGTAGTCCACCACGAACTCCTTCACCACGGTGGAGGTCTTTTTCACGTCGCTGCCGGTGGGCTTGTCGCTGGGCTTCTTACCGCTGTCGTCCTTCTTCGGGGCGGCCAGCAGCATGATACCAGAATCGGCGGAATCGGCGGGCGCTTCATCCAGCACGGCGTCTGTCTCCGTAGTGCTGTCATCAGAGGGAGCCGGAACCTCGGGGCTGTCAACAGAATCGCTGGCGGTCTCAGGTTCTTCGGCGACAGAATCAACGGCCTCGGCCAGCACATCATGGTAGCCATAGCTGTTCTTTGCGATTACCCAGGTCTGCTCCACCAAGGCGCCCAGTCCGTTATAGAGATAGGAGCTGCTTTCGGCATTGGCGTTGACGCCTTTGACCATCTTATTGGTCTCGTCGTAGGTGTACGTCCCGATGCTGGTGACCTTCTTGTTTTTGCCGTACTGCTCCTGGATCAGGTTGCCCCTCTTGTCATAGGTGAAGGCAGTGTGGGTCTTCCAACCGTCGCTGGACTTCTCCGTGATCTGATTCAGATTATTGAGCTTGTAGTCCGTGGTGACGTTATTGGAGTTGGTCTCCCAGGTGAGGTTGCCCAAGCTGTCATACTGATAGGTGCGGCTGGCATTTCCATAGTTTTCCTTGGCATTGGTCACGCGGTGCAGTGCATCATAGGTATAGAAGTTCTCCACCGTGGCCTCGCCAGTGCCGTTGCCCCGCATATACTCATAGGTCATGTTGCCGCAGTCATCGTACTCATAGACATGCTTCTGCTGCTTCATGTCCTTGCCGCTGGGATCGGTGTCCTCCACCTTCAGCAGCTGGCCGATGGAATCGTAGTGGTAGTCCTCCACCCAGCCGTGAGGATACTCCATCTTCACCGTGCGGCCCATGCCGTCGTAAGTGTAGGTGGTGGTGCGGCCATCATACTCGTACAGGGTGATCTCCCACTCGTCCACACCGTCCTGAGTATCCACACGATGCAGAGAGGTCTTGACCAGGTTACCCATCAGATCATACTCAAAGAGAGCGGAGTTGCCCAGGGCATCGATGGTCTCGATCACGTTGCCGTTGGCATCCAGAACATAGCTGGTCTTATGGCCGCCCTTATCTGTGCTGGCAACCACCTGGCCTTCGCCATTGTATTCGATGGTCTCACTCTTGCCATCCGGCGTAGTGGTCTTGATGAGCCGGTCCAGAGGATCGTATTCGTAGGTGGTCACGCCGTCCACAGTGGTCTTTTTGACCATGTTGTGGTTACCGTCGTACTCATAGGAGATGGTGTAGCCTTCAGCGTCGGTCTCGGTGGCCACATCGCCGCGATCGGTGTAGGTGTAGGTGGTCACGCCGCCTCTGGGATCGGTGATGGTGAGCACGCGGTCCATCTCATCATAGGTATAAGTGGTAGCGTTGCCCAGAGCGTCGGTCATCTTCACTACACGTCCGCAGTCATCGTAAGCATAGTTGGTTTCTGTGCCTTCCTCGTTGACAACTTTGATCAGCCGGCCATCGGCATCATAGGTCTTGGAGGAAACGCCGCCCTCGGCATCCTTCTTGCCCACCAGCCGGTCCAGACCGTCGTAGGTGTAATAGGTGGTGTTGCCGTTTCCGTTGGTCTCGGAGGTTTTGTTGCCGTTACCATCATAGGTGAAACTGTGGGTGTAGCCCTCAGCGTCCACATACGAGGTCAACTCATTGCGGGCATTGTAGGTATAGGTGATGCTGTGGCCATCGGCCTGAGTCAGCTTTACAACGTTGCCGTTGGCGTCATACTCAGTGGTCGTTACAGCGCCAACGGGATCGGTCATGGTCAACACACGTCCCAAACCATCATAGGTATAGGTAGTGGTGGCCCCATCTGTGTTGGTCTCAGAGATCAGGTTTCCATCTGCATCGTAGACTACGATGGAGACGCCATTCATGGCATTAATGGTCTTGACCAGATTGCCCACCCGATCATATTCATAGCTGGTTGTGTACCCACGTGCGTTCTTGATGGCAGTCATGCGATTGTTGGCATCGTAGGTGTAGGTGACCACATAGCCCTCTTCGTCCGTTACGGTAAGATTGTTGCCGTTGGCATCATAGGTATAGGCCACCTTGGTGCCGTCCTTGTTGGTCATACCCACCAACTGGCCGGCGGCATCGTAGAAGAAGGTAACTGCATGGCCCATGGGGTCTGTGGTGCTGGAGACCCGATCCATGTTGTCGTACACGTTGCTGGTGGTCAGCCCCATCGGCGTCGTCTCAGAGAGCTGATTCCCGTTTTCGTCATAGGTGTACTGTGTCACATTGCCCAGCGGGTCCGTGGAAGAGATCATATTGCCATCAGCGTCATAGGTATACTTCCGCACGTTCCCGTTCCGGTCGGTCTCCTGGACCAACTGCCCCAGTGCATCGTAAGAGCTGCTGGTAGCATAGTCCAAAGGATCGGTATTCTTGGTCTGGTTCCCCTCATTGTCATACTCGAAGGTCTGCCGGTTGCCATTGGCGTCCGTAGAAGCGACCAGGCGATCCAGTGCGTCATACTCATGCCGCACGACGCCGCCTTCGGCATCGGTAGTCGTAAGAGGATTTCCGTTGGCGTCATAGGTATAAGAGATGCTGTTGCCGCCGGGGGAGGTCACGGTGGACACTTGGCTCAGGGTATTATAGGTATAGGAAGTCGTATGGCCCTCGGCGTCCGTGGCAGTCGCCTGCTGGTTATCCGCCGTATAGGTGTAGGAAGTCACAAACCCCATGGGATCGGTGATGGACAAGACGTTGCCCACTGCATCATAGGTATAGGAAGTGACTCCGCCCATATCGACATGGCGTCACCCCATCCGCCGGACCATCTGCACAGTATGATCCTGCTCGGCCCGTTCTGTCAGGTCGTCGTTCCAGTCCTTGTTCTCCGGGATCAGGCGGCTTGAGGCGATCCCAAACTGCTCCGCGATCTGTTCGGCCAGACGGAGGCTGGCGGTATGACCCGCCTTGTCGTTGTCCAGACAGAGACAGACATCCCGCAGGACGGGGTTGTGTTCCAGCATCCAGAGCACCGGCAGGCTGGAGGTCCCGCAGCAGGCCACGTAGCTGTGCTGCCGCCAGTCCTCTGGGTGGAGCGTGATATAGGAGAGCAGATCGATAGGTCCCTCAAATACATAGAGCCGGTCACTGACACCAGTCCAATGGAAACTGCACCGCGGGTCACTGCCCTCTACATTGATGCGGAAGGTCTTGCCTGTGTCATGGGTGCTTCGCTTGTGGGCATGACGGGCAACGCCGTGTTCATCCTTCCCGACGAACACGGCGTTGTGGTATTTTTCATCTTCGTAAATGAGTCCCGCATGGACGAAGGCGTTCAGCACGTCTCGCTGGATGTGCCGTTTTTTGAGCAGGTAGGCATAGACACGGCGCATGGTGTGGTTGGCAGGCGGCAGTTCAAACTGCTTTCTTTCTACCTCAGCCTGCTTTTCTTCTGGTAAGCAGGCTCCTGCCGCTGATCCGCCCAGCAGGAGCGTGACGGCATCCGGATAGCTGAGGTGGTAAAAGGTCTGGGCGAAGGAGATCGGGCCTCCGCCTTTTTCCGCCGCATGATCGTACCACTCATTGCCCCGGACTGTGATGCTGTGGTCACTGTCCAGCCGCTTCTCATGGCCGGAGGGAAGCAGCTTCTCTCCACGCTGCCGCAGAAACTCCACCAAGTCCACAGAGGCGGCAAGCCGTTTCTGCTCCTCGGTGAAATGGATGTAGGGCATGATTGTTCACCTCCAAAAAAGAAAAGCCGTGGGCTTATGCCCACGGCTCGTTGTTGCTTCAGTCCTCCCGCTGGTAGTGCGGCTGGGGGACATATTTTTCGGTCTGATACTTCTTGTACTTCTCCTGCTGAACTTCAGCGGGAGTTGTGACCTCCAACGCGGACTCATCGTAGAGATCGGTTCATCACAGACTGCATCCAGCAAGATCCGTTCCAGATGCTCATACTCAGAGAATTGATCCAGCGATGCCATCACCAGCGAGTCCCGCACATAGCCGGAGCTGGCTGCCAGCAATTCCTGATCCATATAGAATCCGTGATGCTCCACGAAAAAGGTCATCATCATAACCAGCGTCCGTGTGTTGCCCTCCCGGAACGGATGTACCTGCCAGATCTTCGGGAAGCAGGCCGTCAGATGGCGGACAAACTCCTGTCTGGAGAACTGCGGCCAGTCCTGTGACAGAAGTTCCTGGAATGCATTCTCCAGATCCCGGGGGATATCCTCATCATTGCTGTACCATACGCTTCGGCCAGCCAGCAGTTTTTCCCGCTTCTCAATATTAATGATCCGGTACTTTCCAGCCCAGTCATAAATATCTCCAAACAGAAACCGATGGATCTCACACAAGCCTGCAGGGGTGAAATCAGAGAACCCACGCTCATAGAGTAGCATCATATTGGCGCGGGACTGTTCAGCCTCTACCAGATCCAGCACCTTTTCATCCCGGATGTCCAGCTTGTTTTTCAGGACCGGGGTATCCGTATATAAATAGGGATCAGCCATGGCGCTGTACCTGCTCTGCCATTTTCCGGTGCGAGGCCAGCAGTGCGGATTTCATCTGCTCACCGCTCAACTCACCTCTGGCCCAACTGCGCGAAAGCATCCGGGCATAGTTGGATACAGGGACACCCTCAATCGCATTGATGGCATCCGCCGTTTTTACCGCAGCGATCCGCCGGCTGATTTGTTTGCTCGTCATTGTGAGATCACCTCTTGATCCAGTATAGCATGATGTATGAAAAAAGGGAAGTGGGATCTATTTGGCACCATCAACTCATACGGATCTCCTGATCTTCATGGTCATCCGGCTTATGACCCATGGCGATCTTCTTCTCTCGGATACGCTGGCGGAGTTTGCTGTCTGTGAACCGAATCGAGGCAATGGAGCCGCTGGTCGACTGCTCCTGAAAGATCCTGCTCATGTGGTGCAGGAGCCGGGTAGCTGCCGACAGCACAGAGGGGCTGCGGAGATGCTTCATCCATTCCAGCGTTGCGCGGGCAGCCTCATTTCCTTGCGCCGCGGACTGCTCCAGCCAGCGGACAGCGGCCTCATGATCGGGCGGCGCCTGCCTTCCCGGCAGGTATAGTTTTCCCAATGCATACTGGGCATAGCCTGGTGCATGCGATACATAGAATGATCCCCTGCTCAGAAAACTGTCCCACCGGGGAGGCGACAATTCGGCAGTTCCTGTACAGGTGTGTCCCCCATTTGTTTTCACTTTTGAACCCTCCATTCTGAAATCGTTAGAAAATAAAAAAGAGCCGTATCCTGCTAATTGCAAGATACGGCTCTCTATGATATGTGAGGGATCAGCTCAACTGCTGTCCCTGATCCAGTTCGTGATTCAGTCTCTCCTGGAGATTCGGGACGGTGTACTCGATTTTTTCTCTGGCTGCCTGAGTTGCTTTGAGTTGTTCCTCCTGTAGCTCCGGTCCATTTTCTAAAAAATAATCGATGCCCCGATAGAGCTCGGTTAGTTCCTCCGGCGAAAAGAGCTGGGCTTTGGAAATAAGTCCGGAGCGGACAGCAAAGTCCTGCTTTGCCGCAGTAAAGTCATCCTCATAATAGTGCCCGTAGCATACCCCGGTGCGATAGTAGTCCCAGATCCAAGTGACAAACTGGTAGCCAGAGCCTTGTTCTCGCTCCCGACCAGCCAGCAATGCGCCGCCGAAATCGGCCAGTAGATGGAACTCTTCACTTAGGCCGCTGACGCTCAGAAGATCAGAGGTTTGGACGGCCTCCACATAGTCCCAGACCTCATCGGCAGTCTGGGCAACTTCGTGGTACAAGTCGCCAGCTTCATCATTTCCGCTCATCTCTGGCAAGAGGAAAACCTCGTTTTTCGGAGAAACGAAAAGGACAGGCTGACCGTGGAGGAAAACCTCTAGTCGCTTATCCTGATTAATCTTCGAGTCGATTTCCTGCTTTCGAAGACATCTTGCGAGTTCGGCAAAAAATTCATTTGTCATAAGCTGTTACCTTCCTTTTGGTTCTGAAAATAATAAAGCCGGGACCATCGAGTGGAATCCCGGCATGAAAAGTGCTTGGTATCATTTTGTGATACCAAGCACTTTATCTTATGAAACTGTTTTGCTTTATGGAGAGCTGTGCCCTTTTTGAAATTCTATTGTTCAAAAAGGGCACAGCGGCTTATTCCGTTCAGATCCGAGCGATGCAGGGTTCGAGTCTCCGCAGTTGCTTCGAAACCGCCAAAAATATCTTTTGTTTCAAAGAAGAAAATCGAACATTAAAAAGCCCGGAAACACTTGATGCCGTAGGCGTTCAGCCTACGGCATCTAGAGTGTTGCGATAATATGGTGACCCAGCGGAGATTCGAACTCCGGACACCCTGCTTAAAAGGCAGGTGCTCTGCCGACTGAGCTACTGGGTCATATAAAATTGGCAGGGATGGCTGGACTCGAACCAGCGAGTGAGGGAGTCAAAGTCCCTTGCCTTACCACTTGGCTACACCCCTGTGTGTGGCTGGATTCTGAGTCACAGTGGAGAAAAAAGCGCGGGCCGGAGCCGAAGCTCCGGCCCGAACGCCTTCGTATGGGGTGGGTAAAGGGACTCGAACCCTCGACACCCGGAACCACAATCCGGTGCTCTAACCAACTGAGCTACACCCACCATGGACTATGACGGGGAGAAACCGCATAAAAGCCAAATAAGATTGGCACGCCTGAAGGGACTCGAACCCCTGACCCACTGCTTAGAAGGCAGTTGCTCTATCCACCTGAGCTACAGGCGCATATGGAGCGGGTGATGGGAATCGAACCCACGCGACCAGCTTGGAAGGCTGGGATTCTACCATTGAACTACACCCGCATGGACGATGTGTTCTCTCACGTCAGCCATGAAATAATACCATAGGATTTATGCCTTTGTCAATGGCTTTTTTGAAATTTTATAAAAAAGTTATGGACAGGGGAGAGGTTAACTCTCGCCCTGTCCGGAGGTGCGCTCTTTGCGAACCAGAATCTGCTGAATACGGTGGTCCTTTACGCGCTCTACCCGAAGCTCCAGACCATAGAAATGGACCACTGGGGTGCTGCCGTCTTGAGGAATGGTGCGCAGTCTGCTGAGTACCATTCCTCCAACGGTATCATAATCTTCGTCTTGAGGAAGATCTAATTCGAGCGCTTTGGCCAGATCTTCTACGTTCAGACCGCCGTTTACCCGCCAGAGGTCTGGCTCCAGCTGTTCTAACTCCTGGGGTTGAGCAGGATCGAATTCATCATAGATATTACCTACGATTTCCTCCAAGAGGTCCTCCACCGTAATGACACCGGCCAATTCGCCGTATTCGTCTATGACAACGGCTAGATGAACCTTTTTCAGCTGCATATCCCGCAGCAAATCATCGGCGGGAAGACTTTCAGGGATCAGGTAGGCGGGGCGCATAAGCGAGGAAATGGATTTTCCATCCTGGGCGGCCCAGGAAAGAAGAAATTCTTTTGCGTTTAGTACGCCTAGAATTTGATTTTCATTAGAACCGTAGACAGGCAAACGGGACAGTCCGCTGGTGCGGATCACATCCAGTACTTGCTGAGCGGTGGCGTCAACGGGAAGCGCCACTACATCGGCTGCCCGGGTCATGACATCGCCCACCCGCTGGTCAGAGAATTCAAAGACGTTATGGAGCAGTTCCTTCTCATCTGCGTCAATAGTACCGTTTTCGTTGCCCAGGTCGATCATCATACGGATCTCATCCTCGGTAACCTGCTCCTCTTCCACATCGGTGCGCATACCTAGCAGACGCAGTACGCCGTTAGTGGACAGAGACAACAGATGGACGACAGGCCGGACGATAACAGACAGAGTGGATACCAGTCGGCAGGACAGACGAGCCATCTCCATGGGACGCTGCATGGCAACGCGTTTGGGTACCAACTCACCAAAGATCAAGGTGAAGTAAGAGAGGATCAGGGTGATCAGGATCACAGAGAGGGTATCCACGGCCGAGCGGGGAAGTGCGGTGACGCCGAGATCCACACAGATCCAGTGGACGATGTACTCCGAGAAGCTGTCAGCGGCAAAAGCAGAGCCAAGAAAGCCAGCCAGAGTAATGCCGATTTGGATGGTGGAGAGAAATCCGGCAGGCTCCTCCACCATACGCAGCAGCTTCGGGGCCAATTTATCTCCCTCTTCCTCCAGTTTACGGAGCTTGTTGGCACTGAGCGAGATTACCGCAATTTCTGTGGCGGCGAAAAAGGCATTGATAAGAATTAAGACGATTTGAATCAGAATTTGAAATGCAATAAGCGGCACAGTTTGTTCCTCCCAATTAAGTTCAGAAGGAAAAAAGAGCGTAAAAAAGCACGGCCTGCCTGGATGACCAGAGCAGACTATGCTCTTTAAAACGAATATGATAATGATCCGCAGTGGCTTGATCGCTGTCGGAATCCATGGTTCGTTTGGCTCCTTTTCCTTACGTTTGCAGGCACAGATGGCCTGTTAGGCAGGAGGATACCAAAAGGGATTCCCACCGTCAAGGGCTTATGACGATCCTTAACGGCTTATTTACAGCGCAAAGGGATTTCTTAACAGGTGATCAAAGGGCTGCGTCACAGAAGCCGCAGCAATCCACGCCGCCGATCTTTTTGATCAGGGGGGGCAGATAGGTTTCCGTCTGGGTAATGCAGCGGGGATTGTGGCAGATGGGCTTGGTGCCGATCTCCACCGGAGCGGGATGGTCATTTCGGGGCTGAAGGGCCAGGTGCTCCAGCAGAGCCATGCGGGCGAACATACCAAACCGGGCTTGCTGGAAATAAACCGCACGGGGATCGTCATCCACGTCCAGGGTGATCTCATCTACCCGGGGCAGGGGGTGCATGACCAGCATGTCGGGCTTGGCACGCTCCAGCTTACGGCGGGTGAGGATGTAGATGCCCTTGTTCCGCTCATACTCCAGGGGGTCCACAAAGCGCTCTTTCTGGATGCGGGTCATGTACAGCACGTCCAGCTGAGGGATAACGGGCTCCAAACCGGTGACCTCGGTGTACCACATGTTATGCTCCCGCATAAATACACGCATGTACTCAGGAACTGCCAGCTCCCGGGGGGAGATGAGGAAGAACTTGATGTCATTGAACTTGGCCATGGCCTTGATGAGGGAGTGGACGGTGCGGCCGTTCTTCAGATCGCCGCACAGGCCGATACACAGCCCGTCCACCTTGCCCCGCAGGCGGGTGATGGTGGTGAGGTCTGCCATGGTCTGGGTGGGGTGCATGTGGCCGCCGTCACCGGCATTGACCACGGGTACCGCGGAATAGAGGGAAGCCGCCTTGGCCGAACCCTCCCAGGGAGTACGCATAACCACAACATCAGCATAGTTGGATACCATTTTGATGGTGTCCTTCAGGGTCTCGCCCTTGGCCACGGAGGAAGAATTGGGGTCTGCAAAGCCGAACACCGATCCACCCAGCCGCAGCATGGCGGTTTGGAAGGAGAAGTTGGTGCGGGTGGAGGGTTCATAAAACAGATTGCAGGATACTTTGCCGCGACAAACGTCAATAAATTTCTCCGGTGCATCAATGATCTGGCTAGCCCGGGCATAGAGCTGTTCCCATTCCTCCCGGGACATATCACCAAAGTCGATCAGATTTCGCATTGCGGCCCCTTCCTTTCTCTTTGTCCGTATTCGAGTTATTATATCACAAAGTGCAGCTTTCCTTCAAGCGTAAGCCCAAGATTTCCTGCCGCTAAAACGCATGATTTTTTCTCTCTCCGGCATGCTAACTCTGTTGGTTTGGCTGTAGAGCACGGTGAAGACTGCTGTTTGGTGGGAGGAGAACCAATATGGAGTATTTCTGGTATTTTGTGTTATATAGCGCGCTGGGATTCCTGTTGGAAGTGGGGTATGCCTGGTGTACTGGAGGCCGCCGGGACCGGAAGCGTACCTTGGTACTGCCTTTGTGCCCGGTGTACGGACTGGGGGCGCTGGTGGTGTTGGCATTGCCCGAGGAGATTTTGACGCATCCGCTGCTGCTGATGGTGCTGGGCGGAACAGCGGCTACAGGTGTGGAGTATATCACCGCAGTTTTCTATGAAAAAGTGTTGGGTGTCTCCTTTTGGGATTACCGGGAGCTGCGCTGGAATCTGCACGGACGGGTGTGTTTATCCTTCGCGCTGGCCTGGTCCGCCCTGCTGCCAGCGGCGGTTTACTGGGTGCATCCGGCTGTCTCAGGCTGGGTGGAGGCCGTTCCGCTCCCTGTGACGGCGGCGGCGGTAGTGGCGGTGGGAATGGATCTGTTGATATCCGCTCTGCTGCTGCGCCGTACAGGAAAACGGGAATGCCTGCAATGGTACCGGAGAGAAAGCCGCAAGGCCTTTCTTGACACCTCTGGATAAGAGGTATATAATGCCTCTGAAAGAGAGGTGTTGTTATGAAGCTAGATAAGCAGCTGGCCAAAGGAAGCCATGAGCTGATCCTTCTGAAATTGCTCAGCCGTCAAGACATGTATGGGTATCAACTGATTCAACAAATGGCGCTTTTGTCGGAGGACGTATTCTGCATGAGTCAGGGAAGCTTATATCCATTTCTCCATGCCCTGGAGGATAAGGGGCTGATCACCTCCTATACCCAGATGGAGAACGGAAGGGAGCGCCGTTTTTATCATTTGACCCATGCCGGCCAGGGAGCTTTGCGGGAGAAGGAGGATCAATGGGGGATATACACCCGGGCCATGGCCCGAATTTTAGGGGGTGTACAGGAATGAAGCCTTGGGTGGAACACTTTGTTCACGCGTGTGTTGCAGAGATTCCAGACCTTGTGTATGGACGGCGTCTGAGCAGAGAATTGGCCGACCATTTAGAATCGCTGGCTTCTGATCTGGAGAGGCAAGGTTTGTCTTCCGATGAGGCACGCCAACGGGCTCTGGAGCATATGGGAGATCCCGGCGCACTTTCCACGGTCTACCTGGAGCAGTGGAGGCAGCGGATGAACACACCCAGGCACAGAATTCCGCGGGTTTTGTTCCTGATACCTTTCCTTTGTTACGCAGCTGCCATGCTGGGGTTTGGCGTACTCTACATAATCAATACACACAATTTCGGAAAGCCGCATCCGGGATACTGGGGGATCGTATCCGTATTGCTGGCATTGGTGCTTGTAACAGCTCCGGTCATTGCCGGTCTGCCCTGTAGCTGGAATCTGATCAAATACAGCTGCTGGATCTATGCGGCCATGCAGGTACTGCCGATCCTGTGCTGGATGGCGCTGGGTGGACCCTTTGAAGTTTCAGGAATGATGGTATCCGGTGCTGCCGGGACGTTGTCTCACAGTGTGCTGGCGGTATGGAGCGTGATGAACGGATATCAGCTGGGGTGCTATCAAAAGGCGTTTTCCAACCGATTTTCTATCCTGGGACACTGCTGACGGGAAACCATACGGTGTAGCTCCATGTTATGTACATTGGGAGGTAGCATAAAGATGAGTCATAGAGAGCCATGGATGAAAAACTTTGTTTCACAGTGTGTCGCCTCCATCACGGATCCCACCTACCGCAGACGGCTGGAAGGAGAGCTTGCCGATCACCTGGAGGAGTTGGCGGCAAACTTGGAGCAAAGCGACCTGAGTCCGGATGAGGCCCGGGAACGTGCGCTGGAAGAGATGGGAGACCCCAAAGAGCTGAGAGAAGCGTATCGGCAGGCATGGCTTCGTCACAGTCAGTCCCTGCGCAGTGTCCTTCAGACCATGACGGCAGGGTGGTGCTGGATGGCGGGCGGCTATGTCCTTACCATGTTCCTGCTGGGACTGGCAGGCTTCCGCTATGACAGCGGAGCATATCCCATTCAGGGACATCCTGGAAGGCTTTTCGTGTATGGAGGGCTGTTGTTTCTGATTCCCTTTTTCACCGGGGCACTAAGACTGAGTCGGGGATTCCCAACCAGCCGGCACCGGGTAAAGCTGGTGACAGCAGGGCTGCTGGCAGGCTGGCTGGCAGAGAAGGGGGCTGTGATGGTGCTGAGCGGTTGGATCTACGGTATCCCGTTTTGGAGATGTTCAGAACTGCTGGCACGCGTCCACGGAGGCGGAGACCCCACCGCGCCGTGGTTTACTCCGGTTTACATCCTGGGCACACTGGCAGGGAGTCTGCTGCTGGGAATCCTATTTGGGCAGAAAAAAACAGCCGTGGAAGTTCCACGGCTGTAGGGAAGGAGTATCTTACTCCTCGTAATCGTCATATTCAGAGGAGCAGGCGCGCTGCTGCAGCTTGACCTTGGCGCAGTCTCCCAGCTCAGAGAGCTTGTCCCAGTAGGCGATAACGGCGCACACCGCAGCGGCGGCGGCCAGAGAGAGAGCCACGATCTTCAGCACGAAACGGGCGATTTTCATAGTTAAAATCCTCCTTCTGGATTTAGGGTTGTTCATAGTGTACACGATTGCGGGAGAAAATACAATATCTCAGAGAAAAATTCAGCAGGGGAAATTACACGTTGAACCGGAACAGGATGATGTCGCCGTCCTGGACGCCCCAACGTGCCAGGCACGTTGGGAACCCCCCAATCTTTTCATTCCGGCCGGACGAAGTGAATTCGTCCGGCCCAATTCTTCGCTGCGCGTCGAATTGACGCGCCAAAAGGCGCGGGACGCGATCGCGCCCTGTCGTCCAGAGCGGCGAGAAAATCAATTACACGTTGAAACGGAACAAGATGATGTCGCCGTCCTGGACGACATATTCCTTGCCTTCGGAGCGGATCAGGCCCTTCTCACGGGCAGCTGCCATCGTGCCGCAGGCCATCAGATCCTCGTAGGAGACAACCTCAGCGCGAATGAAGCCCCGCTCAAAGTCGGAGTGGATCTTACCGGCAGCCTGGGGAGCCTTGGTGCCCTTGGTGATAGTCCAGGCACGGCACTCGTCCTCACCGCTGGTGAGATAGGAAATGAGGCCCAGCAGGGTGTAGCTGGCCTTTACCAGCCGGTCCAGACCGGATTCCTTCACGCCCAGTTCCTCCAGGAACATGGCCTTCTCGTCCGCATCCAGCTCAGCGATCTCAGCCTCCAACTTGGCGCACACAGGAATAACCTGAGCACCCTCAGACTGAGCGCGCTCCTCCACCTGCTTGTAGTAGGGGACGGCCTGAGGATCGGCAAAGCCGTCCTCGTCCAGGTTGGCGGCATAGATGACGGGCTTGAGAGAGAGCAGCTCGCTGGTGCCGATGAGGGCGGCATCGTCCTCACTGATCTCGGAGAGGTAGCTGCGGGCGGACTTTCCGTCGTTGAGCCACTCCTTCAGACCGGAGAAGACCTCCACCTCGTGGAGGAACTTCTTGTCGCCCTTGGCGGCCTTCTGGGCCTTGTCGATGCGGCGGTCCACCATCTCGGCGTCGGCCAGGATCAGCTCCAGGTCGATGGTGTCCATATCCCGGATGGGATCGGTGGAGCCTTCCACGTGGATGACGTTCTCGTCGTCAAAGCAGCGCACCACATGGACGATGGCGTCGGTCATGCGGATGTTGGCCAGGAATTTGTTGCCCAGGCCCTCGCCTCGGCTGGCGCCTTTGACCAGACCGGCGATGTCCACGAACTCAATGACAGCCGGGGTGGTCTTTTTTGGGTGGTACATCTCGCTCAGCTTGTCCAGACGGTAGTCGGGCACAGCCACCATGCCCACGTTGGGGTCGATGGTGCAGAAGGGGTAGTTGGCGCTCTCGGCGCCGGCGTTGGTGATGGCGTTGAACAGGGTGCTCTTGCCCACGTTGGGCAGACCCACAATACCTAATTTCACGGCAGTTCCTCTTTTCCGTTAATCTTCAAAAATGGTCATATTATTATATCGGATTTTCCCTTGTCGCGCAAGGGCCGGATTTGAACTTATACCAGTTCTCCGGTGAGCTGGCTGCCCTCCCGTCCGGTAAGGCGTACCTGGCGCAGCTGGTTGTGAAGGGGGTCCGTGCTGGTTACCCCTACCTGACAGTACCGGGTGGTGTGACCCAGCCATACGCCGTCCCGCTCCTCCTCAAAGAGAACCGGAACGGTCTGGTCCACAAAGGAGTCTAGATAGGCGTGTTCCATGCTCTGGGCGATCTCAGCTGCCCGGTGGGCACGGTCCTCTTTCGTGGCGTTGGGCACCTGGCCGGGCATCTTGGCGGCCGGGGTGCCGGGCCGGCGGGAGTAGGGGAAGATGTGCATGGCGGCAAAGCCGCACTTCTGAATGAAGTCCAGAGTCTGCTGGAATTCATCCTCCGTCTCGCCGGGGAAGCCTACGATAAGGTCGGTGGTAATGGCAGGGCGGTCATAGACTTCGTGGAGGAATCGCACGCTCTCATAATACCGGGACGAGTCATACTTCCGGTTCATCCGGGTAAGCACCGTGTCACAGCCCGACTGCATGGAAAGATGGAAGTGGGGACACAGGTTCTCCAGCGCGGCGCAGCGGCGGCAGAAGTCCTGGGTAATGGTCCGGGGTTCCAGAGAGCCAAGGCGCACACGGATGTGGGAGGGGACCGCCTGACAGATGGCTTCCACCGCGTCAATGAGGGAGGGCTTTCCCTCCAGATCCTGTCCCCAGGAGGAAATCTCAATGCCGGTGAGGACGATCTCCTGATAGCCTGCCTCCACCAGCGATTTGGCCTGTGCAGCGCAATCGGCCAAGGGCAGGGAGCGGATACGGCCACGGGCATAGGGGATGATGCAGTAGGAGCAGAAGTTGACGCAGCCGTCCTCGATTTTCAGCATGGCCCGGGTGCGGCCTTCCAGCCCTCCGGCGGGCAGGTTCTCAAAGGTACGGCGCTGGAAGGGGTCGTCCAGAACGGTGATGCTCTGGTGCTTCTGCCAGGTCTGCTCCAGCAGATCCACAAAGCCGGTGCGGTCGCCGGTACCGGCAACCAGGTCCACCTCCAGCTTGTCCATATCGTCGGGGTGGGTCTGGGAGTAACAGCCGCACACCGCTAAAATGGCGTCAGGAGCGGTTTTTCTGGCCCGGCGGATGACCTGCCGGGACTTTTTGTCACTGACTGCCGTTACCGAGCAGGTGTTGATGACGTAGGCGTCGGCCTCCCCGTCAAAGGGAACCAGGGTGTGGCCGCGCTGGGTGACCAGCTGCTCCAGAGCCTGAGTCTCGTACTGATTTACTTTGCACCCTAAGGTGTAAAAGGCAATTCTCATGTTGTTTCGTCTTCGCTCTCTTTCAGATCTTCAGGAAGCAACTCCATCAGCTGCTCCCTGGTGGGGGCATCCAATTTGGCTACCCGGTCGGATTGGCGGGAGACCGCCTTTTCAAACAGGTTGCGCACGTCCCGGGCGTTGCCGAAGTTCTCGTCCCGCTCCTGGTAAAGCCGCTCCAGATCCTCCTTGGCCCAGGCTGCTCCCTCCGGAGAGAGGGTGTAGCCGTTCTTTTTGCACATGGACTCCAGAATGGAGAAGAGCTGGCCGCCGTCGTAGTCGGCAAAATAGAAGTATTTATTGAAGCGGGACTCCAGGCCGGGGTTGGCGTGGATAAATTTTTCCATTAGTTCGGAGTAGCCTGCCACAATGACGATGAGGTCCTTGCGGTGATCCTCCATGTTTTTCAGCAGCACCTCAATGGCCTCGTGGCCAAAGTCGTTGGGGCTGTCCTGGTTGACCAGGGCGTAGGCCTCGTCAATAAAGAGCACGCCGCCGATGGCCTTTTGAATGACCTCCTGGGTTTTGATGGCGGTCTGGCCTACAAAGCCGGCCACCAGGCCGGAGCGGTCCACCTCCACCAGCTGTCCCTTGGGCAGCACTCCCATGCTGCGGTAGATCTTGGCCAGCAGACGGGCCACGGTAGTTTTACCAGTGCCGGGGTTGCCCAAAAAGACCAGATGGAGAGACATGGGAGGCACAGGGAGCCCGGCCTCCTGGCGCAGCTTGCGCACCTTTACCAGGTTAATGAGGCTCTTCACGTCCTTTTTCACCTGGTCCAGACCGCACAGGCTGTCCAGCTCCTCCAGCAGTTCTTCTAGGGAGGGCTGAGGCTCTTCCTCCTGGGCGGGTTCCTCCTTTGGCGCCTCCTGGACAGTAGGCTGAGGAGCGGCAGGCTGAGGTTTGGTGATAAACTCATCGGCCTTCAAGGGCGGACGATCGCCGGACAGGCCGTCCTTTGTACACAGAGCCAGCAGGGCGTCGGCGCAGGCGTTGACAAAACCGGCCTCCGGCTCGCTGACCACATCGTCCACCGCGGCAAACAGCAGTAAAATCAGGGTGAACTGGTCCACAAAACGACGGGAGAGGGTGGTGCCTTTTCTCCGGTCGTAGTCCCGCAGGGACTGGAAGAAGGCGGGGGGCTGAAAGAGGTCATAGCCCGCCACACCGGTAGCCACCTCCCAGTACAGGGCAGAGGGGGAGGTGTTGGTGCCGGAGTAGATGGCGTTGTAAAACTCCACATGCCGGGGGGTGATTTGGGCGGCGTTATCCGCCTGCCAAACGCCCAGGGCGCAGGTGCGGAAGTAGTCATCCGCCTGCCGCCCAAATTCCATGCGCAAAGTGGGATCGGGGATCCATTTTCGGTATGCACTTACCGCCTCGTCATACTGCTTATGGGCCTGGGCGGGGGTCAGGGTGCCTCTCACTGCTTGGTTCCTCCCTCCGGCTTTGTCCGGTGGACAAAGGGATCTTATTTGTGCGCCGAAGTCCGGCGCGGGTTAGACTCATTATAAAAGAAAGGATGAACCTGGTCAAGAAGTGGGGGCGGTTTTGAGGTGTGTTTACATAATTTCGCCAAAAAACGCCCCAAAGTCTATTTTTTCGTTGACGGCGTGGTTAATTCCTTGTAAAATAGACACTGAGACCGCATGCGGTGTGGTCATCCTTTTTCTAATGATGGAGGTTATCCGTCCATGGCTGCGAAAAAAGCACCCCCCCGTCGGAACACAGATGTGATCCGATGTGAAAAATGTGGCGAAGAGTATTCCGTCACCTATAAACGTTGTCCCTTCTGTGATGAGCGTCCCGGCCGAACTTCTTATGCCGGCGGCGGAAAGCGGGCCAGCGGCAGCGGCCCTAACCCGCTCCAGGTAGGCGGTCTGATCGTGACCCTGGTCTTGATCATTGCCGCAGCGGCGATTGTATTTAAATATGTCTCTCCCCTCCTGTTTGGAGGTAAGACCGTAGATTCCTCTGTGTCCACCAGCCAGACGGATGGTCAGTCCAGCGTGGGCAGCGGGGATAACTCCCAGACTCAGGTAACGGTCAACAGCCTGACCCTCAGCCGCACAGAGGCTGCCCTGCGCTCTGGAGAATCTTATCAGATCATTGCTACCACCGATCCGGAGAACGTGAAGGTGACCTGGAGCAGCAGCAACACAGACATTGCCACCGTGGATGAGTATGGCAATGTGACCAACGTGTATACCGGCACCGATACGGCCACAGTTACCATTACTGCTGCGGCAGGGGACAAGACCGCTCAGTGTGCTGTGGAGTGTACCGGCGACGGCACCGGAACCGGTGTTACCACCGATCCCGGCACCACGACGCCTTCCAACGGTCAGTCCCTGGCCCCCAATACCGAGGCGGTTATCACCGGTGCCACCGGTGGCCTGAACATCCGCTCCGGCCCGGGTACGAACTATGAAACCAAGGCCAGCACGGAAGACGGCGCTACGGTTACCGTTCTGGAGGATGCGGGCAACGGCTGGACCAAGATCAAGTATGCCACCGGCGGAGGTAACTTCGACGAGGGCTATGTGATGACCAGCTACCTGCAGGCAAAGTAAAGATTGATGCAATGAGGACCCCCGAAGCTTTGGCTTCGGGGGTCTTGTGATTTCCTGCCCCTGTCTTGCTTTTCGCCGGGGTTTGGGGTATCATATTCTCTATTGAGAATACCACGAAGGAGGTTTTCGTGATGCGAGATGGATTTATCAAGGTAGCTGCCGGTACGCCGAAAATTCGGGTGGCCGACTGCCGCTATAACGCAGAGCAGATCTTTACTCTGATGCGGGAGGCGGATAAGCAGGGGGTCAAGGTGCTGTGCCTGCCTGAGCTGTGTCTTACTGGATATACCTGCGGCGATCTGTTTTTGCACGACACGCTGCTGAAAGGTGCGGAAGAGGGACTCCAGACGATCCTGGAGGCCACCCGCAATCTGGAACTGGTGGCCGCAGTGGGTTTGCCGGTGAGGGCTCAGTATGACAACAAGCTGTATAACTGTGCTGCTCTGATCCAGAAGGGTGAGATTTTGCACCTGGTGCCCAAGATCCACATTCCCAACTATGGAGAGTTCTACGAGGCCCGGTGGTTTGCCAGCGGCGCTGGGGTAGACACCACGGTGACTCTGTGCGGCCAGCAGGTGTGTATGAGCACCAATGAGACTTTTGCCTGCCAGGAGATGCCCAACCTCATTCTGGGTGTGGAGATCTGCGAGGACCTGTGGGCTCCCGAGCCCCCCTCCGCCGGTCTGGCCCGCAGCGGAGCCACCATTATCCTGAACCTGTCTGCCTCCAACGAGACGGTGGGCAAAGCCGCCTACCGCCGCCAGCTGGTCACCGGCCAGAGCGGGCGTCAGGTGTGCGGCTATGTGTATGCCGACGCGGGTGAGGGCGAGTCTACCACCGACTTGGTCTTTGCCGGCCACAATATGATCGCGGAGAATGGCGCTCTGCTGGCTGAGCGGCGCTTTGCCAACGGTCTGACCATCAGCGAGATCGACGTGGACCGGCTTGCCTATGAGCGGCGGCGGATGACCTCCTTTACTCCCGACCCGGACAAGGAATATTGGCGCGGCGAGTTCTCCCTCACCCTGGAGGAGACCCGACTGACCCGCTTTGTCTCCCCCAGCCCCTTTGTGCCCCAGGACGAGGGCGACCGGGCCGAGCGCTGCAACGAGATTTTGTGCATTGCTGCTCTGGGCCTGAAAAAGCGGCTGGAGCACACCCACGCTAAGACGGCGGTGGTGGGCTTGTCCGGCGGCCTGGACTCCACCCTGGCGGTGCTGATTACTGCTGTGGCCATGCAGATGCTGGATCGTCCGGCCAGCGACATCATTGCCGTTACCATGCCCTGCTTCGGCACCACTGACCGCACCAAATCCAATGCGGTCTTGCTGGCTGAGCGGCTGGGCTGCACCCTGCGCACCATCGACATCGGCAACGCGGTGAAGGTCCACTTTAAGGATATTGGCCAGAGCATGGAGGACCACAGCGTCACCTTTGAGAATGGTCAGGCCCGGGAGCGTACCCAGGTGCTGATGGACATCGCCAACCAGACCGGTGGTTTGGTTATTGGAACCGGCGACCTCAGTGAGCTGGCTCTGGGCTGGTGTACCTACAACGGCGACCATATGAGCAACTACGCCGTTAATGCGGGTATTCCCAAGACTCTAGTGCGTCATCTGGTGTCCTTTATCTCCGACGACAAGGCCCAGGAGGACCGCCAGCTGTCCGATGTGCTCAGTGACATTCTGGATACCCCGGTCTCTCCTGAACTGCTGCCCGCCATTGAGGGCAAGATCAGCCAGAAAACGGAGGATCTGGTAGGCCCCTATGAGCTGCACGACTTCTTCCTCTATCACATTCTCCGCTGGGGCTTCTCGCCCAAGAAGGTGTTCCGGCTGGCCCTGTATGCTCTGGGAAGCCAGTACGACCGGGCGACCATCCTGAAGTGGCTCAAGAATTTCTACCGCCGCTTCTTCTCCCAGCAGTTCAAGCGCTCCTGCCTCAGCGACGGACCTAAGGTGGGCTCTGTGGCCCTCAGTCCCCGTGGCGACTGGAGAATGCCTTCCGATGCAGTGGCCTCTTTGTGGCTGGATGAGCTGGAGGGGCTGGAATAAAGCACATATAGAGCGGGAGATTGTTGTCTTGGGAGGCTTTTGATTGAATATCTATCTGGATCTGTTTTTAACCTTTGCGAAAATCGGTGTCTGTACCTTTGGCGGTGGCTATGCCATGCTGCCCATCCTCCAGCGGGAGGTTGTAGAAAAGAAGGGCTGGGCCACGGAAGAGGAACTCACCGACTATTTTGCCATCGGCCAGTGCACCCCGGGCATTATCGCGGTGAATACCGCGACCTTCATTGGCCACAAGTATAAAGGCGTTTTGGGGGGGATTTTGGCAACCCTGGGTGTGGTATTTCCATCCCTTATCATCATTACCATCATTGCCGCATTCCTGAAAAACTTTGCAGAGTATCCGGTGGTAGCTCATGCTCTGGCGGGAATCAACGCTGCGGTGGTCGCTCTGATCGCTGTGAGTGTGTTCAAGCTTGGCAAGAGTACCTTGAAAGGGAAAATCGCACCGTGGATCTTTGTTGGGGTGCTTCTGCTGGCTCAGGGCGGAGGGCTGTTCAGCGATTCTCTTGCCCTGACCGGTGTGGCGGCAAGCATTGTCTCCACCATCACCTCCCCGGCGGTACTGGTCGTACTTTCCGGCGTTCTGGGCTGGTTTCTCTTCTACCCCCGCAAAGAAGGCAAGGGAGGTGAGAAGGCATGATGGTTTTGCTGCGGCTGTTTTATGAGTTTTTCAAAACCGGACTCTTCTCGGTGGGCGGCGGCATGGCCACCATCCCCTTCCTCCAGCATATGGGAGAGACCACCGGGTGGTTTACCAACGGAGATCTGACCACCATGATTGCCGTCTCCGAGTCTACCCCCGGCCCTATGGGCGTCAACATGGCCACCTACGTGGGCTTTGAAATCGCCGGTATTCCCGGCGCGGTGATCGCCACTCTGGGGCTGATTACCCCGTCCATTATTGTGATTTTGATCATTGCCGGGTTCCTGCAGAAATTCCGCCACAGTAAGGGTGTGGAGGCTACCTTCTCCGGTCTGCGTCCCGCCTCCACTGCGCTGATCGCCTCAGCAGGGCTGAGCGTAGCCTGGTCGGTCTTTACCGTTACCAACCAGCTGGCGCCGGACAGCTTTCCGGCGATTCGCTGGCGCACGGTGCTGCTGGCAGCGGCGGTGTTCGTGTGTATGAAGTGGACCCCGCTGAAAAAGCTGCACCCCATCTTGTTCATTGCCGCCGCTGCGGTGGTGGGGATTATTTTCCAGTTCTGAGCAATGAGCGAAACAGAAACATGCCCATAAAAAACAGGCCTCGGCACAGCGTGCCGGGGCCTGTTTGCATCATTCGGGAGGACGCTGGGTGAGCAGCTTGGGATAGCTGCGGTCGATGGCCAGGGCGCCCAGAGGAGCGGTGACCAAAATGGCGATGACCGCCACGGTGAGTACGATCTGTCCGCAGCCCAGGCCCATAGCCAGGGGCACGCCGCCGATGGCAGCCTGGACGGTGGCTTTGGGGAGATAGCCCAGCACACAGAAGAGCTTTTCTTTGGGGCTGAAATGAGCGCCGCTGACGCACACCAGAACGCCCACCGCCCGGAAGCACAGAGCGCCCAACACGGCCAGAATGGCCATTACGCCCGCACTCAGAGCGTAGCGCAGATCCACCGCCGCGCCCACCAGCACGAACAGGGCCACCTCAGCGGCAACCCACAGCTTGGAGAATTTCAGGCTCAGCCGCTGGGCCACAACGGAACGCCACCGCTGCAGGCCTACTCCGGCGCCCATTACGGCCAGAAGACCGGAGAAGGGGAAGATCCCCTCCAGAGCATCCTCTGCTGCCACCAGCAGGAAGGCCAGGGACAGCAGGATCACCACCTTCACCGAGTCCCGCATATGGACACGGCGGAACCATTGGGCCAGCAGCCACCCCAGCAGCAGGCCTGCCGCTACGCCGGTGAGGATGGAGGCGGGAATGCTCAATACAGCTCCTGCAGTCAGCCCTGTGCCGCCGGAGGCCAGTCCGGTGAAAGCGGTGAACATGACGATGACAAAGACGTCATCCACCGAGGCACCGGCCAAAATAAGCTGGGGGATACCCCGGTCCACACCCCAGCCCTCTTCGCTCAAACGGATCATCCGGGGCACGATCACTGCCGGGGATACCGCTCCCACCACGGCTCCCATGATGGCGGCATCCAGGGTGGAAACGCCCAGCAGCGCAGGAGCCAGCAGGGTCATGCCCAAGATTTCAAAGCAGGCGGGGACAAAGCACATGAGGATTGCCGGGCGGCCCACCCGATTCAAAGCCTCCACATCCAGGGAGAGGCCTGCCCGGGTCAAAATAATGATCAGCGCCAGCTGCCGCAGGTCTGCCGAAATATTCAGCAGGCTGTCGGACAGCAGATTCAGGGCATAGGGACCTAATATCATGCCCGCAATGAGCATACCCACCAAAGAGGGCAGTTTCAGGCGTTTTGCCAGCGCGCCCAGGGCCATGCCCAGCAGCAGGACCAGTCCTAAACTTGTTAACATACCATTTTCTTCCTTTCCGGGGCAGCAAAAAAGCTGATGCCCCTGCAAAAAAATCGCAGAAGCCATCAGCCTTGTAGGCGGTTTAGTCCCGAAGGACAAGGGAGACCTCATTCCCTTTATTGCGTGGGACAGGATACCATATCCTGCCCCCCTTTGTCAAGCGCCGATGAGATAGCACCACACCGGAATGGTGAGCATGGACAGCAGGGTGCTGAGTACCACGCATTTGGTGGCAAACACTGCATCGCTGCCATACCGGGCAGCGAAGATGGCGGCGGTGGATCCGGCAGGCATACCGGTCATGATCACAGCCACGCCGGTGGCCACCGGCTCAAGCCCCAGAGCCAGGGAGATCCCCCAGGCCGCTGCGGGCAGCAGCACCAGACGCAGGGCGCTGATCCACAATGTGGTTGGGTTGACGATGGTAAGCAGAGGCACATCCACCAGAATGGTGCCAATGATAAACATGGTAATGGCGGTATTGCAGTTGCCGATGCCTGTAATGGTGGAGGTGAGCAGGGTGGGCAGGGGAATGTGCAGGAGCATGATTGCCATGCCGATGTACACAGCTACCAGGCAGGGGTGGGTGAGAATGTTGCGCACCACCTTCTTTTTGTCGGTGCCTCCGGCCACAAAGTAGGAGGTACCAGCCGACCACATGACAATGCGCATGGGAATGAGATACATAGAGGCGTAGAGCAGTCACAGAGTGCCGTAAACTCCTTCCGCTACGCCGTTGCCCAAAAAGCCGCCGTTGGATACCAAGGTGCAGTATTTCAGCACCTTGTTTTGGGCCTCCGGGTAATTTTTGTAGAGAAATTTGTTGAGAATCACGCTGATGATCTGAATGGCCAGGGCAACGACCACCAGAATCTCGCAGGCGCGGAGTACGGAGGAGTCCAGGTCAATCAAACAGGATTTCAAGATATTGCAGGGGATGATCACATTGACGCACAGATCGGTCAGGCACCGTCGACCCGCCTCATCCACGATGCCCAGCTTTTTGACCAGAGCGCCCACTAAAATCATCAAAAACAGGGTTCCCTGGATGTTGAACAGCTCCAGTAATTCCATGGCCTGCCTCCTTCATATCGGTCGGTTTTCTTCTCTCTTGGTTCATTATAGCACCGACATGGAAAAAAAGGAACGCCTCTGGGATGTGTCCCCCTTCCTTTTTCCACAAAGATGTGGTAAACTTTTAATGTTATGAATTTCGCCAAGAGAGGGAACAGACTGTGTACAATATTACCTTGATCGGAATGCCCGGTTCGGGCAAGAGCACCGTGGGTGTTTTGTTGGCCAAGGCCCTGGGCTTTGGCTTTTTGGATACCGATTTGGTTATTCAGCAGCAGGAAGGAGCCCTGCTTCAGGATATTTTGGACCGCCGGGGCGTACCCTATTTTCTGGACGCAGAGGAGCGGGCTGTGTGCTCGGTCCGGTGTGACCACCACGTCATTGCCCCGGGCGGCAGCGTGGTCTGCCGGGAGGGAGCCATGGCCCATCTGAAGGCCATGGGCCCGGTGATTTATCTCCGGGTGCCTCTGGAGGAACTCAAGCGCCGCATCCACAATCTGGACTCCCGGGGCATCGCCCTGGAGCCCGGTCAGACGCTGGACGATATCCTCACCATCCGCGCCCCTCTCTATGAGACCTATGCCGACTACATTGTAGATGCCCTCCCTGGACAGGAGCTGGCCCAGAGTGTAGCCCAGGTACTGGAACTGGTCTCGGCGCAGTGACACCCCAGCCCGCAGGGAACCGCGGGCCGGCCGCCTCGGGGCGTCTCCCCACCGCTGCCGAATGAAAAGAAGGAACGAACACCATGACATTTGAAGATCTGGGGCTGTGTCCCCAAATCCTGGCTGCTCTGAAGGAGGAGGGCTATGAAAAGCCCTCTCCCATCCAGGAGCAGGCCATTCCCCCTGCCCTGGCGGGGCGGGACGTGCTAGGCTGCGCCCAGACGGGCACCGGAAAAACCTGTGCCTTTGCCGCCCCGATTCTCCAGCGGTTGAGCAGCAAGCCTGTATCCGGGCACCCCATCCGTGCTCTCATCCTCACTCCCACCCGGGAGTTGGCCATCCAAATCGGTGAGAGCTTTGAACACTACGGCCGTCATCTGGCCCTGCGCTGCGCGGTAATTTTCGGCGGCGTGGGACAGGCACCCCAGGTAGAGAAACTGGGGAAAGGCGTAGACATTCTGGTGGCCACACCCGGCCGCCTGGGTGACCTGTATCAGCAGGGCTTCATCCATCTGAATGATCTTGAGATCTTTGTGCTGGATGAGGCCGACCGGATGCTGGATATGGGCTTTATTCACGACGTAAAGAAGATTCTCAAGTGGCTGCCTGAGAAAAAGCAGACCCTGTTTTTCTCCGCTACCATGCCCAAAGAAATTGCCGAGCTGGTCAACTCTCTGCTTCACCACCCCGCCCGGGTGGCGGTGGACCCGGTATCCTCGCCGGTGGAGGCCATCCGCCAGTCGGTGTACTTTGTAGACCGGGGCAACAAGACCAAGCTGCTCTCCCTGCTGATGGACCAGTTGGGCGTAAAAAATGCGCTGGTCTTTACTCGCACCAAGCACGGGGCCAACAAGGTGGCCCGGGATCTGGTAAAGGCGGGCATCACCGCCGCTGCTATCCACGGAAACAAGAGCCAGACCGCCCGACAGCAGGCGTTGGCCGACTTCAAGTCCGGGGCCATCCGCTGTTTGGTGGCCACCGACATCGCTGCCCGGGGACTGGACATTGAGGAGCTCTCCCACGTGTTCAACTACAACCTCCCCGAGGTGCCTGAGACCTACGTCCACCGCATCGGCCGCACCGGCCGGGCCCGCCGCCACGGGGTGGCCTATTCCCTGGTGTCCAGCATTACGGAGGGCATCCGGCTGGATGACATCCGGAAAAACACGGGCAACGAGATCCGGGCCGTAAAGCTGGATGAGTATGGGGAGCTGACCGGCGCGGAGAAGCAGTG
>OBJQ01000524.1_pt1 | contig 28697 bp, 37 predicted proteins | sample 1519921 | NCBI WGS metagenome assembly OBJQ01 (sample SAMN04209244, study PRJEB22552) | human gut metagenome | biome: gut; material: feces | host: Homo sapiens | place: USA: Oklahoma
TATATCGACCTGTTCTAAATCACCGTCTGTTTTCTATACCCTCCTTTGGCAGAATCATTAGTTTACATAACTTCGTTTCAGCAAGGACTTTCCTATAATATAAAAAAAATCAGGTCGCCGGGCTTTGCCTCCTCCCTCGGCACCACCGCGCACTGGTCGAAGATCCCCTGCGCCGTCGTGCGGGATAAGCGGTACACACCCGACTGGGTATAAACCCAGCAGATATATCCGGAGCAGTCAAAGCTGGTGGCAGGCGTGCTTCCTCCCCACACATAGGGATACCCGATATAGCGGCTGGCCTCCGCCATCAGCGCCTCGAAGGTCCCGTCTCCCATAGCGGCGCCGGGCCAAAGCCCATTCCCTCCAGCCGCAGCCAGTCCGTATTTTGCCAGCGCATATACCCGCTGGGCATTCGTTCTGTCCTCCAGACTGACTGTCCTGCCGACTGCCTCCGACACATTTCCATACACAGTTTCCAGGCTGGCGATGGGTACTGCTACGGTATACGTCTCCCCTTCCTCGTCCTCCCGCTCCTCATACTCCACGAAGCAGTCAGCGAACTCCCGATAGGCATCCCCGTCCATGCGGAGCTGGTCCGCGCCGAAGAACAGAGAATAGAAAATCGCTTTGACCCGGTATCCATCCATCTCCCCATCCTCAGCCATGCCGTTGATCTCCGAAAGAACCGCATCCAGTTCCCCGAAGCTCTCCTGCATCTTTTCGATGTACATCCGGTAGTCGGCTGGCATATGGGAAGAAAGATAGCCCCCGTGGAACGAGAGCGTCACCGCAGACCGGTTGTGGTCCGCCGTTCCGGAAAGGGTACACAGAATCACCACTGTGATTAAAATAAAGGGCGTCAGGATTGCCGTGATCACAGATAGGAGCGCAGTCCTCCCCCTCTTATCCGTCGCCCCGATGGCGGCGGCTTTCGCTATAAGCACAGCGGCTGGCGCTGCCATAGGCATTTCCTCCTTTCAGGGCTGCCGGAAAACACTCCCTGAAAGGTTTTCCTTCCCGGCTCCCTATCTTCTTTTTCTGATATTGATTTCCTTATCTTTCATTTTCATTCCACCTCTGTCCGTCCCCAGGATAAGATAATCAAGGTTATTATTCAACCTTTATCAATGATGTTTATATTCGTTTGTGTGCGGTAAACTATCTCTATCTAGGATGACAGGTGGTGATGGTTTTGAAAAAACAGTTAAACATTGAGATTGGCGGGCGTGTGCGGAAATGCCGGGAGGCTCTGGGATATTCCCGTAAGACTCTGGCAGAGAAGGCCGACCTTGCCAATTCCTTCCTCGACACCATCGAACACGGCTCCGGCAGCTTCACAGCGGAATCCCTCATCAAGCTCTGCCGGGCGCTCCATGTGTCTGCCGATTACATCCTGTTCGGTACAGAAGAAGAGAACGACCTCTCCACCATAGACGCCATGCTCTCCGGCCTGAGACCGGAGTACATTCCTTATGTGGAACGACTGCTTGGCGCCTATATTGAGTCCATCAACCTCTCCCATGAATAAGTCCTGTCCGGTGCGGCGGGGCTTTTCTTTTCCACACATGCCTCTCCACATTTTCCGTCTCTGCCTTGCAAAAAATTCTTGCTTATAGTCTTTTATGAAAGCCCTCGAAAACCTCCCATCTCGAACAGGCTCCCCTGCTGGAACCCATCCTCCTGTCTCTGCTGTCCTGCAAGCTCATACGCATGATCCACAGCCGCATCCAGCACATCCGTATCAAATCCGGCTGTCTCATACCCCTCCCGGATCGTCTCCAGATAATACTCCGACGGGGTTCCGAACTCATGCCCCGGCGTCATCACATACACCATCGCTGGAACGCTCTTTCCTTCCATCTCTACCTCCATCGTTTCCTTGTCATAAAATCTTGGATAGCCTTCATACCTGTCAAGGGACAGTTCGTCCGCCGGCTTGATATCCCAGACCAGAACAGGCACCGTGGCTCCTTCCTTTGGCTCCACAGTCGCTACCGCGCTTCTGCGGCTTCCACGGAATAACAGCTCATAACCTTTAAGCACACCCTTCCCCACGACCTTTGCCGTGGGACACCGGAATGCCATCTGGGGCAGGTTTAAATTGCTCCCGTAGGCGATATAAAGTCTCTTATTTTTGCTCATTGTCTGCTCCTCCTTCTTCACATCCGCATAACAAAAGCCGGAAACTCCTCCTGTTCTCCGGCTGCTTCCTGCTCCCATATCGATGCTGGTTCCAGTTCCCCACGCATTGGCGCGGCGGTTCCATGTTCCGACGCCTGCAGATCTCCATTTCCCATCTGTCTCCCCGCAGACCGTTCCTGCCGCTCCGCCATCTCTTTTTCCCGTTTCTTCCGCAGCCTCTCCTTCTGCGCCTCCGCCTGCGCCGGATCTCTCCACGCAATGCATCCGGGGAGATTTGCCAGCAGGTGCTTCCTTGCTGTGGCAAACTCATCCCCGTTTAATCCCAGACGCAAAAGCCATGTTCGGAAGGTATACTTCTCATTGGTGGTCTGGGTCTTTCTCCTGCTGGCGCAGGACTGATTAAGAGCCTGCGCGCTGACTGCCAGGCAGAACTGGATATATGCCTTGATCTTCCCGGCATGGAGCGTCCCATTGAACAGCCGGAACTCCACAGTCCCCTTCTGGAACACGGAGTGGAGGTTCAGGCAGTGGTACCGGCTGTCATGGTAATGCTCATCCCTCCGGCTGGGTCCGTTATACCAGATCCGCTCAACCTCCGCCATTGTTTTAGGTTTTTTCTGGTTCAGGCTCTCCAAAAAACGTTCTTCTACCGGCCGGCAATAGCCGTATTTCCGGTCTACGGAAACATCTAAGGCTTTGTAAATCAGATCCTCTTTGGATGCCATGATATTCGTGATGTTCCGGAGCGACCTGGCGTCATATGGCTCCGCATTGATATGCACATGGATGCCGCAGCTTTGATTGATAATCGCCCCGTTCTCCTTCAGTTTCCGGACCAGCTCCTGGATCGGCACGATGTCCTCATAGGTGCAGATGGGGCTTACCATCTCCGTCCGGTATTCCAGCCCGGCGTCCACCCGTTTCCCGTTCACCTTCTTCTGCGGGTCGATGCTGCTGTCACTCATAAACTTCCACTGCCTGCCCTGCCTGTCAATGGCGGCATAGGTGTCATAATACGTTCCGACATACCGGGATCTGGTCCCGAAATATTCCGCCGCCACCCGCGCCGCCCGCTCACGGGTCACGCCTGTCATCTCGATTTCAATGCCAAACTTCTGCTCCTTTAATTCCATAGGGCCTCCCCTCCGTCATCGGCCTCCTGCCTTTCCGAACAGCTTCGCCTTGTGCTCCGGCGCATGGACCATCAGGTTGTACCGTTCATTGCCGCATTTATACAGGCACACGCCTCTCTGTGGGTAGCGGATCAGGTTGTATTCGCTGTCCTCCAGCTGCAGGGTGTCCGTATAAAATTTTGCGTCGATGCTGCCCGCGTTGAACAGGAACTGATGGGTCGGAATCGAGAACAGCGGTTTGGTGTACTCCTTCACGCCATCCAGGTTGAAGTCCTCTAAGTTCTGGCTGGCGATGATGACCGCCGAATCCTTCTTCCGCACCCGCTTCATGAAATTCCTGACATACTCCACCGCCGTCAGATTGGAGAGGAACAGATAGAACTCATCCAGGCTGGCCGCCGTGTTCCCTTCCGTTAAAAGCACATCGCTCATAAAGGATAAGACATTAAAAAGCAGGGCATTTTTCAGGCTCTTACTGGCCTGTAATAATCCTTTCACGCCGAAGGTGATAAAGCCATCATCGGTGATATTGGTATGCCCGTTGAAAAATTTGCTCTCCGCTCCCACGCACATGGAGTTTAAGCCCAGCAGGATGCTCTGGAGCATTTCCGCCGTATAGAGCTGCCGCCTGTCCCCATCAAACGCCTGATACTCCGCTTCGATAAGCGCATACAGGTCAGAAAGGATGGGGTAATCCTCTAAATTCAGGCTGTCAAAATCACTCTGGTCAGTCAGCCCCCATTTCGCATACAGCTTCTGGATCATGATCTCGATCACATCAATCTCCCGGTCGGTAAACTCCTTATAGCTGCGGAAAAAATCTTTTAAAAAACTGATATGCTGGGAAAGCCGGGAGCGGATGCGGAAGGTCTGGGGCGCGTCCAGATCCTCCGGGCTGCCCGCCTCATCCCAGGTTTTCGGCTCCAGCGGATTGATGATATAATCCCCTCCCATCAGGTCGATGAAACACCCGCCCAGGTTATTGGTCAGATCCTCATACTCCATTTCCGGGTCTAACGCACACACATGCATCCCTGATTCCCGCAGGTTCGTCAGAAGGAGCTTTAACAGGTAGCTTTTTCCCTGCCCGCTGTTTCCGAGGATCAGGATGTTGGCGTTGGTCTTGTCATCGGCGCGGCGGTTGAAATCCACCAACACGTTGCTCCCGAACTTATCCCGCCCGATATAAAACCCGTGCGGGTCGGTCTTGCCCGAATAGTTGAACGGGTAAAGGTTCGCCACGCTGCTGGCCGGAAGCACACGCTCGAACTGGTCACGGAACAGGTTATAGCCGCTTGGCATCACGCACTGGAAACCCTGCTGCTGGCGGAGCATCAGGCGGTCCACATTTAACTTGGAACGGATCAATTCCGTCAGCACCTCGGTCTGCAAGAGTTTCAACTGTTCCAGGTCATTCGCGCACAACTCCAGATAGACTGCCGTATGGAGGAGCGGCTCCCGGTTCCGGTGCATCTGCGCCACGATGGTCGTCACATCCTGGAGATTGCTCTCTGCCAACACCGTCTGCTGTAGGTCATTGGTGCTGCTCCGATCCATGCGGTTCTTGTTGGCCGCGTTGCTGATGATCTTCCTCTCCTCCACCGGCGTCACATGGCGGGTGTAAATCCGCAGGGTCACGCCGTCCTTCTCCCCCAGATGGGAGAGGATCGCCTGCTCCTCCGTAGCGGTCGGGTATTCCCTCAGCGCCCACACACAGCGGAACGTGTTGCCGCAGATAAAGTGGTCCGTCTCAAACTTGATGACGGACGGGGCGATCATGTCCAGGAATTCCTGAATCCGCACATCCCCCGCGGGCGGGGCAGGCATGGTTCTTTCTCGTTTCAAATTTGCACCTCCTTGATTTTGGGCATAGAAAAACGCCGGACACTTTTCATGCATCCAGCACCGATTTTTTCATTCTTTTCTGCCTTTTTTAGTCATCCGGTATGATCCACCTCTCCCCGTCAAAGTCCTCAAACTTCTCCGTTGTCACGTTCTGCTCATAATAAACAGCCAGGATTCGCTTGATATCCTCCTTATCCGCCCGCTTTACGGAAAAGCTCTGCTCCTTTAAGGATTTCTCAATCCGAGAGAGGTATGGGAACACCTCTGATTCCTTTTCTTCCTTCAGCCGGATGATGATTAAAAATTCACGGGCGGTCGCCATCTGCACCTGTATCCGGTCTAAGTGTGTCTGGTCTTTTTCCAGGAGGCGGCGCACCACCGGGTTCTCCTCCTCCTTCATCCGCAAACGCAGGAACCGCTTGTTATCCTCGAAGCTCTCCCGGCTGTTTAAGCACAGCATCTCGATCTCCGCCACGCCCTTTAACACCGTCATCAGCGCATAGACCCTTGCCCCCACGCTGGCCTCCGACAGCACGGAGATGTTGGTGGGCTTTACGATAAAATACACCAGTTCCCCATGCCCGCAGGTCACCAGGCTGTAGTCTGTAATCTCCTTCGTACCAATGAGCTGGCGTGTGGAGAGGCGCCTCGCCTCCTCTTTCTTCGCATTCTTCTTTTCTCTGCTCATAGTCCGCACCTCCATTCAAAAAACTGCTGGCGGAGAAAGAAATAGGCGCAGGCATACCGGATAAAGTCTAAAATACTGGTATCCTCAAAGCGGATCGTCAGGAAAGCATATACGCCCGTCAGTACGATGGGCAGGAAAAATCCCGCCTGCGTCACCGCAAGGAGCGATACCAGGGCGCACACGCCGATGATCCCGATGTCCCTGAGCTGCCACAGCCACAGGGTGGCTTTTGATTTCAAATTATCAGGGTAAATATACAACTGCTCACCTCCTGAGTCCGAAGCGCCTGACAGAAAGATGCCTTATCATCCTCATGCCAGACCTTCTATTTGACCGAAAAGTGCCGCCAGAGATTCTTTCCCTCCAGCGGCACCCGTGATGGTTTCCGTATTTTTTATTCCTCTCCTGTCTCCTCGTGCTGCGGTTCTGCATCCTCTTTTTCTTCCGCCTCCCGGATTGCCTCCTCGATCAGCCCGATCACAAGTTTTTCCTGTTCTCCATTCCTTACGTCTCCTTCCTTTCGTTTTTACAAGCCAAGTATACCGGCAAAGGATTCAGATAGCTATGACCATACCCAACAAAGATGTTCCGCAAAAGTCGTCAGAACTACCAATGTTATCAAGGTTCTTCCTCTTTGAATTTCCGCAGGAAATAAGCGATCCCACGCAGCACAAAATCCACACAGGGGATCGCCACGCTGTTCCCAAGCGCCTTATACCGGGCGCTGTCCGATGCGCCGGGAATGTCCGTCCAGTGATCCGGAAACCCTTGCAGGCGCTCACACTCTAACGGCGTCAGTCTCCGGATCAGGTTCCGGTTCTCCACGACACACTTGTCCTCGCTGACATACTGGTTGTTAATCCCTTTGTGGTCCGTATAGCCGATGGTTCCCACCGTGCTCTGGTACGTCGTGCAGACCAGGTCCGTGGCGTCCTTATGCTGCCTGGCGCTCTGGGTGGCTGTCACCCGGTTCTCCAGGAATTTATCGCTCCGCTGGCGGCTGAACACCACATGGCGGTCGGTGCTGGTAAGCGTATAGGAAATATCCGGCTGGTACCCGAAGCCGTTGCCTCCGTTCTGCACCTGGCGGTCGATGATATTCCCCAGGATACAGTAGCTCTCGGCGGATTCTGTTACCAGGGGAACATTATTTCCACCCGTTCCGTACCGGGCAGACATGGTCGGCGCCACTTCATGCGGTCCGGTATACCGTGCATCGATGCCATGATTCTCAAACAGCACCAGCGGCTGGTTATTCCCTCCCATCCCGAATCCCGCCGAGATTGTCTGGGACTTCTCCACCGGTCCCTGAAACCGTGAGTCCTGCCCGTGGTTATCAAAAATCAGAGGCTCCCGTTCCTCCTGTCTTTCCTGCATCACCAGAGGCGGATGCCCGCTCATCCCTGCCCGCAGCGTTGCGGTCACCCCGTCCGACACATCCATCCGGTTCCCGCCCTGGTCGTTTAGGCACAGACAGTCCTTTTCTGCCGCAGCTTCTTCTTTTTCTGTCGGTTCCGATTTCTCACCACGTTGATTTCCTTCTGCCTGATCCGTTTCCCCGATTCCTTCCGCCACAAAGGTCTGTATCTGCATATTCGTGGTCGCCATCAGCGCGCCAGAGACACCGCTTAAGTCAATCGTCTCCTCCCGCTGATTGATATGGAACGCGAAAATATCCAGCTTCTTTTCTTCCTCTATGTGACTCCCGCCTGGATTTTTAACGCCGCCTCCAGCTGCGGCGGCAGCTCCTTCCCCCTTGCCTTCGCTCTCCGCAGGATTCCCAAACAGGCGTTCCTGCTCAAATAGTATCTTGGGTGCGGTGAGTCCTCCAAAATCTGCGACAAGAAAGATTCGACGGCGCCGCTGGGCGACTCCCCAGTATTGAGCGTCCAGCACTCGCCAAGCCAAGCTGAATTCATCTCCCAGAATGGCAGCCCCAACAGGTTCCCAGCGCCCGGTGTCAGGTCGAGGCACATGACAGGAACCGTCTTTGATGCGGACGATCTCCTCGATGACCGCCCGGAAATCCTCGCCTCCTGCGCTGTTGAAGGCTCCGGGGACATTTTCCCAAACGAGGTATCGAGGTCGAACAAGGTGATCTGGTATGCATCTTCCTTCATCTGCCCTCCTCATCTCCTGTCAGGGAACCGTATCTTTGTTACTTTGATGGGAAATTCCTCGATCTCGCTTGCCCATACCGGAACGATCCCATTGTGGACTGCTGCCAGCGGGAATCCCCCGATCCCATCAAACAGGCTCCCCAACGTCAGCACAGACTCATCCCCTTCCGGGCAGGATCGAGGGTTTCCGCACTCTTATGCTCCATGATCTCTCCGCTGCCAATCCTCCGCACGGGAATCCCAAGCCGTCTGGCCTCCGCCATTTCCCGTGCCATGCCCTCCGACAGCCGCTCCCCGCACAGCCACAGTTCATCGCACAGCTTTAATATCCGAATTCCCAGCATGGTCCCCAGTTCCCGTTCCCTGGGAACCGCGTCATCCAGTACCTGCGGATATATAAGATGCGGCGCAAACGGAATCATCCCTTCAGACACTGCATAGCGGCATGCCGCCCTTGCAAATCCCACATTTTCCTCAATATTCCCCGCATAAGGCGAAGCAATATAGACCAGTTTCTTTGCTGCCATTTTTCACCGCCCTTCTTATTTTGACACCACCTGCACCACCGTCCGGGTCAGGTTCATGGCTCCCTGCGCCGCATAGACCGCACCCATCACGTTGGCCCTCGTCCCGGTCTCCAGACCGAACTGTCCCGCGATCCTTGGAATCTCCCCGGCCGACAGCATCAGCCCCAGCCCCAAAAGCGCATGGTCCTTCACCACCATCAGCCCCGCGATTAAAATCGTCGCCTGTAAAAATGCCGTCAAACACAGCCCGATCACCTGCTTGCACCAGCCAACGAACCCGTCAATATACCCTCTTGGAACGCTGAACATGTAAAGGCTGCCGACGGCGATCTGAATCAGCAGGATGCCTCCCCGTTTTAAATTGGCAAAGAACACCTTGATGACCGCATAGCCCATCATAATCAGAATGAAAATCATAAAAACAGGGCTGGTGATGGTCTTTAGCCCTCCGAATGGTCCCGATACCGCCGCCTCCTGCCATGTTCCCGCATCCTGAAGGGATGTAATAATGTTTGACGCCACGGTCCCGAAGTCCTCTCCCAGCCCAGTGATCTCCGCGGTAAAACTGCCCTGGAGCGAAACGCACAGCTTATAAAGCTCCACCGGAGCCACCGTGAACAGGCTGACCGCCATAAATCCCTTGATGGCGTTTAACGCCGGGTCGCGGATACTGCCCCTGCCGTTCTGGTACTCGATCCCGCATTCAAAGGCCGCCACCACGATGCCCGTGACATAAAGAGCCCACGCCAGATAGGAAAAAAACAGCACGATAGACTGCACCCAGCCCATCTCGAACAGCTCCGCCCCCATGTTCCCCATCTGCATGAAAAAATCACCGAGGAATCCGACCAACTGCCCGTAGATCCAGTCGATGATCTGCCCCAGCACGGTATCCGCAACAAAATCCCAGATAAACATTTAAGCCTGCACCTCCTTCCCTCTGTCTTTCTAAATTCTCACATGGAAAGCCCCTGTATTCCCTGCATAGTTTCCGGTTCCGCCTCTCCATAGATTTCCGCCAGTTCCTGCTCTGCCAGCTGTGCAAAAGCATCCAGGCATTCTTCCCGTGACACACAGAGTTCTTTTTCCGTCATCTGCATCAGCGCCTCCGCCACGTTTCGTTCAGACGGATTCTCATGTTTCATCATTCCTTCCAGTTCTTTCCTGGTCAGCTCCCTGCCCTCCGTCTGGCAAAACGCGCAGGCGGGTCAAACAGAAGATACACACTGATATCAGCATCTTCTATGACGGATACCCCGATCCCTCCCGGACCGGCTACTGCCCGGCACAGCCCTTCCGTCCGCATCTCCAGCTCCCTTACCAGTGCCATCAGCCTGTTTTCTTTTCTGCCTATTTCCACGTTCTCCTCCCCCTTCCTTTCAGCACAGCTTCTGCCCCATCCGCATCTCCTCCTGCGGCTCCCGGAACACATCCAGATACGCAGTGACCGCCTCCGAAAGTTTTCTATAATCGGCGTTCTCCGGATGGTACACATACCAGTCTGCATCCCTGCCGTCCGCCCAGATATGGGGGCTTACCCCTTCCCGGAAGTTGGGATTGGTTGTCCGTTTCATTCCCCACACATCCTGAAATTTTAAGACCATGCTGTCAATGACTCCTTCGTTCCGGTTGAGGAGCGTCACCTTCAGCCGGTCATACTGGTTGGAAATCATCCCGGTTTTAAACTGGATCTTCACCCGGATCTGGTCCGTCAGCCTGCCGTAGCAGGTATTGCCTACGATTCTTGGATTTTGGAATAATTCGCCTTTTCCAAACAGCCTTTTTAGCTCCTGTTCAAAAAATGTCATCCTTTGTCTCCTTCCCTGACATTCATTCCATCTGCATGGAAATGCCCTTATTTTCCATTTCCTCCTGCCATCCCATCTCCTGCCCCATCCGCGGGACAAGCTCTATCTGGTCCTCTGACCGTTCCAGAAGTTCTGTAAGCCTCCCGATCAGCCCCTCCATATGTGCCTGCCAGTGCAGCCAGTCCTCTTTTTGGAACCAGCCGTTCCAGCGCCGGTTCGTCCCTTCCTTCGCCGCCGCATGCTCCCGGCTGTAACGGAGCGTTTCGGAGAGGTACTGTTTCAGCCACTGCAGGGAGTCCTTTGATGCGGTAAACGAAGCCACGGAAGAAAACTTCTTTTCCTCGCCTCCTCCATCCAGGCTCCCTGCCTCACCGTCCAGAAACTTCATCACGATCTCTGCCACCGCCATCGGGCTGGAATGGGATTCCCCATCCGTTACCTCCGCCGGGGCATTCCAATCATCAGACTGGAGCCATGTGATAACCTGATCCAGACTCAGGTTTCCGTCCTCCGGCAGACATTCCTGAATCAGTAATACCGCGTCCAGCCCGGAATCCGACTGGAGCGCCATGATTCCCCAACATCCCATCCTGTTTTTCCTCCCTACATTCCAAGGATCTGCCAGATATAAAGCGGCGCGGTCATCGTGAACACCAGGCAGGCGAACAGGATCGCCGGGCCTGCCCATTCAAACTGCCCATGCTTCCGGTAATCGAAGTACGCCGTCCCCAGTTTTCCAAAAAAGAACACTGCCAGCACCAGGTCGATGGCGGGGAACACCACATTGTTCACTACCGTCTTGATCTGCCCGGCCGCCGTATTCCAGGTCCCCTCAATCGCCCCGGCCACATCGCCGGACGCCGCGTAGGCCGACATGCAGAACACGCAGGAAGCCAATACCGCGGCACAGGCCAGCATCATCATTCGTCTTGTTTTCATCAACATCTCCTCCTGTTTTTCCTGACAATGGAAAAAGCCGCTCCGCCTGCAGGATTTCCCCTGGCAGAACAACCCTTCTTCTGTCTGATATGATACATTTTCTCCTTCTGGCCTTAATGGTTCCTACTCCGGATTCTGCGGCGCGATATGCCAGTCGCTCCACAGGTTTCCATCGATGGTAAGGGAATCTGTCAGGTTTATAGACAGCATCCCCGTAGGCGTCCAGCAGTCCAAAAGCCAGGTATACGGCGTATAGCTGCCGTCCGGGTACCAGATCGGCGTGAAATGCGTCCTCCGATTATAAGTGCTGTACCCATTCTCCTTGAATTCATGAGCCATATCGTACCCGCCATTCATCCGCTCCAGAAGCCTCCAGAATCTCTCATACTGGAACTCCGGGAAATAGGTGACCGCATTCTGGGCAGGCGTCACGGCAGAGCTTTGGTTGGTGCTCACATGGGTGTCCACACGCTCGTTAAATCCATAGCCGGATTTCATCGTCCTGCCCGTAGCAGTAGGGGATTTCTCATCGGTCGTGATCCGCATGGAAGCGGTCAGGCTGGCGGAATACCGGTCGAAATCAAACTCCCACCAGCCGTGGTCGCACCAGTACCCGTCATCATCGTCATCCCCGCTGTGCCATACCCAGTAGGCATACCACCACGGACGCCACACGCCCCAGGTGACGGAGGTCACCTCTGCATTGGACGGAACCGATGATCTTGTAAATCCATCGTTCCGGTCATCCGCATTGGGGTCGGGCGGCGGGTTCTCATCTAAATCCACGATTTTGATATTCAAAGTGCTTTTGCTTACTCGTCCGCCACCACGGACACGCACCGTCATCGTCATGGTCTGCGGCTCCTCCGGCGTCGTCCAGCGAATCCACGCCAACTGGCTGTCGCCGGACGGATAATAGACGTTATTTACGGTATAGCTCCTTCCGTTCACCTGGAAGGTTACGGACACCGGATGATCCGGGTCGCTCTGACCGCCGCTTACCTCCACCGCCGTAATGACTTCCGTATTGGTGCGGTATTCATAGTCAAAGGCGCTGACCGCTGGCTCCTCCGGAGGCGCTTCATTGAAGCGCACCACGCCAAGCCCCAGGGAGCTTTTCACCTCGCTGTTGGAGCGGACTCCCGTAGCCGGGCCGCCCCAGGCCGGATACCCCAGATCCGCCGTCTCCAGAAACATGGACAGGGGCAGGTTCTGGAATGCAACCGTAGGAAGGACGGAACGGACCGCGCCGCTTGTCATCTCATCATAGAGCGCCGCCTCCGTTGCGGTGACCGCAATGAGGTTTCCCTGAAATTTTAGAAAGCTGATGGGTTCCAGCAAAAGCCGGTACTGCCCATTCACCAGCGTATCAAAATCCATCCCCGTGAGCCCGGCGATGCTCCGCACTACCTGCTCATCCGTAAAGTAGCTTTTGATCTCCTCAATGTTCGCTTTTCCCAGGCTCTGGGAGCTGATGATCCTTGGGAGGGACTGGGCGGGATTGACATATTCATAGGCTCCCGTATCCACAGCCAGCGCCGTCCCTTTCGTGTAGGACAGCTTGCTGACCTTCCCGAAGGAATAGACGATGTTCGGGCGCTTATTCGTCAGATCAATCGGGCGCGTCACCGGCTCATGCCCTTCCGCCCGGACCACCGTTACCCGCACACCCTCGTTTCCCGGCGACCAGGAATTCAGTTTCGTTCCCTGCCCCATAGAGCCGCCTCCGCCGTCGATGTTTCCCTCCCCGACCGCATAGGCCGGTACTGAGGACAGCAGGGACAGGATCAGGGCGAACACCAGAAACAGACTGCATTTTTGTCTCAATCGTTCTCCTTTCCAATCGGCACGACATACCATCATGCTGATTTTCAGCAATCCGATAAAGCAGCACATCACCGGCGTATTTTACTGGATGCTCCGCAAAGAAAAAACACCGCATTCCTGCAGTGCTTTCCCCGATGGCTGCCCTGGATGCTCAGTCCATGATGCCGATCTTATTTCCATTCTCATACATATCGTCCGCCACGGTTCCGGAACCTCCCCCGCCGTGGTTCTCTACCCAGCCGAAACCTGGGATATAGGTCTGCCCGCCGGAGGTATCCCCTGCCTGCGGCTCGTCCGGGTCAGCCGGCCGTCCCTCCGGCTGTTCCACATGGTCATGCTCCACCGCTTCCGGCGTTCCTTCCACCTTCGTGCCATCCGGCTTTGTGATCGGTTCTTTTAAGGCCTCCGCATCAGGCGTTTCCGGCTTTGTCGGCTCTGGCTGGATGCTCTGATCCGGCTGGTCCGTCTGCGCCGGACGGCTGTCTGCAGGCTTTGAGGCGTCTCCCTCTCCTGCCGCGGTTCCGGCTCCCGGCCGGATTACCAGCCCGCTTTCTTCCGTTTCTTCACCAGCCGCCTCTGTTTCTCCCGTGATGCTTCCACCACCCAGATCAACCACGATTTCTGTTACCGTACCGCTCTCCTCCGGCAGCACATCCTCCCCTGCAGGCACTTTTGCAAACTGCAGGCTGATGGCAGCCAGAAGCCCGATGCAGACCACAACCCCGCCGCTGATTGCCAGATATTTCTTTGTCTTTTCCGTCAGTTTCATGGATCCTTGCCTCCTTTTCCAGATGACTGTGTCTTTGGTTACGACACAACATACTACATGATTTCCCGGAAGTCCAGGAAATGTTAGAAGTTCTTTGTTCTTTCTTCATAATTAAATATAGGCATTCCGGACAGGACATCTTTTTGTACGGCCGCTCCAGATTTCCCTCTATCCGGAAGAGCTACGTCAGAACACTTCCGTATACCCCGCCTGTATTTTCAGGGTAAGGAACATGGACGGCAGGAGCCTCCCGCCAAACCGCACCGGCACCTCCAGCCGCACCAGAGCGTCCGCCTCAAACCGCTGGGCAGCCGATGGGTCGGACGGTGCAAGGGGCGCGTTCCGGATCGATACCTCCAGGCTGTCGATGGCAAACTCCAGCGTCCTGCCGTCACTCATATATTTCACATGCCTGCCGCCGCTGAGGGTCGTCCCGATGGTATCGTCCAGACAGGCATAGATATCGCCCTCACTTAACTCCTCCTCCCAGTGTCCTTCCCCAAACGGCACATAGCTCCCCGAATAGCCTTCCCTGGCTCCGTGGTATACTCCTGCATAGTTGTCCGTCACCGTGGAAATGATGGCGTCCTCCACCGCCTCCCGCACACCGACCGCGATGACCTGCAGGCGGAAGTATTCGCTGATGCCGCACAGCAGGACAATGAGCGCCAGCACTACGCCGATAGTCATGGGAAAAGACGCCGCTTTCTTATCCTTCAAGATCTGTTTCAGTTTTTCACGCACGCCCTCCACCTCACTTCCAGTACACTTCTGACTTTCCGGTCGCCTGCGCCCGGAGCGTGATGGGGAAGGACGCAAAATCCCCGAACAGGCCGATGTTGGTGTCCATAGTCAGCGTCACCGTCACCTCCTGGTTTAACTGGATCTTCCCGCTTCTGGACCAGGAAATGTTCGGGTGAAGCCCGGTCTTTTCCGTCAGCACGGCGGCGCGGCGGCTGGTTTCCGAGCCCACGCGCCCGGATATTTCCGCCTCCCGCACCAGCTCCGTGGCGAAGGTATCGAGCTGCTGCTTGGCGATGAACACCGGCATCACCCTCATGGAGAGCGCCAGCACCATGACCGCGCAAAGCACCAGAACAATCACATCCACATAACCTTCCCCGCGATTATCTCTGATTAAGTTCAAAAATCGTTTTCTTATCTTCTTTTTCATCGCTCACCTCCCGCTAAAACATCCCGCCAAGGCTTGTAAGCGCCACATAGCAGATGATCGCAAGATAAGTCAGAAGGAAGCACACCAGCATGACAAACGAAAAAATCCGGATCTTGGGCGGGATCTTCTGTGCCTCCGCCTTTAGCCTCTGCAGTTCGATCTGCTTGAAATCATGGGCGAGCATCTGGAAATACACCGCGCTGTCATCGCCGCGCAGGACGCCGATCAGCCCGCGCACCACATCGGACAGCATGGGAGAATTGAGCCTCGCCTCAAACCGGGTAAGCGCCGCCTCATAGTTGGAGGAACGCATATCCGCAAGGAGGATTTCCAGCTCGCCGGTAAGCGCCGGGCCTGCGTTCCCTTTGAAGCGCTCCAGCATGCCGATGACATTCCGGCTGGCCTTTAGCTCCTGCTCGATGGTCGCCACCATGCGGGGCAGCTCCCCTTCGATTTCTTCCCGCTTGGCCTTCAGCCGCTCGTCCGCTTTCTGGCTCTCCTTGAAATACAAAAGCACCGCCAGAATGACAACGACCGGTGACAAAAGCGGCAGAAGAAACACACAGGGAACCAGCCCCAAAAGGACGGAGCCGGATTTTACCAGCACATACGCCTGGTAGACCTCCGGCGTCAGGTTCATGCCGCTGGCCTTTAAGACATTCGCCATCCGGCTTTTCTTGTATTCATCCATACGGATATGCTTTGCCAGCCGCACCGCCGCCGTCATGAAATACGTTTCCAGCGTTTTCGCCGCTTTCCGCTCCTGCTTCACCGTTCCCAGCATCGCCCGCGCCGCCCCGATGGTCGGGAGCCGGAGGATGGAGGCTGTAAGGAAGAACAGCCCCAAAGCCAGAAACAGCCCAAATAAAAACAATAATCCCATCATGGCCGCTACCTCCTGTACTCAATGGGCCGTGTCAGCTTCACCACAAACCCGGCCGATATAAAGATTGCCGCCGCTGTCGCCGCCAGGATGACCTGCCCCAGCGCCGTGTGCATCAGCACGTTGTACCAGTCTTTATTTAAGAGGTACATGAGAGGGATATTTCCGATTACAAAAATCACCATGATCAGAAATTCCTTCCTCGGCTCCGCGATCATGTACTCCAGCTCCGCGTTCACGTTCCGCATATCCGAGAGCTTTGCCACAATCGGCGTCAGGGTCATTTTCAGGCTCCGGTCATGCTGGCAGTCACACACCGCGTCGCACCATTCCCGGAACACCTCGTTATCGATTTGCCCCCGCATCCGCCGCAGGGCCGCCTCCACATCCGGGTCCACAAACTTGATCTGCATGAGGAAATCCTGGAACACCCTGGACACCGGCGGGTTTAAATAGGCAAGGTTCTCCTCCACGGCGGTCACGATGTCCTCCGTCCGAAGATATGCCGTTGTGATAACCGACAGCGCCGTCTCCAGCTCCGCCGACACATCCCGCTTATAGTGGTTCGCCGTCAGCTTTACATACCAGAAGGGCAGGAATAAAAAACCCACCGCCAGCACCGGGGCAAGGAAGAAATTTCCGAAAAGGATGGCGATAGAGCCTCCTATGCAGAACAACGCCAGCGCCGCCGCGCACACCATCGAAAACCTGGCTCCCCGACCGGTCATCGTAAGGACCGCCTGTGCCTCCTCGATCTCCCGTCGAAGGATTCCGTGCTTTTTCCTTCCCGATGATTCCTTGATGTCCGCCCGGATGCTTTTCTTCGGCTTTAACAAGAATCCAAACAGGCTGTCCGTAAATTCGATGGGCTTCATACCCAGGAGCAGGAATGTGCCCACGATCATTCCCGCACAGGCTAATAACTGAATGGCTGTCATGCCTTTTCTACCTCCTCTCCATTTTCTAAGGCTTTGGAAACTGGCGTCTGAAGGAGCCCCGCCAGCGTCTCCTGCGGCATCCCGTTTTCCATGAGCCTCCGGGCCAGGCTTTCGGAAATGGGATTCACCTGCTTATGCTCCCCCACAATGATAAATTTTCCGTCCTCCACCCGGTTCTCCGAGATCTGGTACTGGAACAGCACGCGGAATTTCCTTGTGCCGTCCGGCAGGATCTCACACTCCATGATCTCCATCAGGCGGCGCTGTCTGTTCTCCAACTGCTTGCAGAACGCCACAATCGGATAGGCTTCCGTCACAAATCCCATCAGCGTCTCATCGCTCATGTCCACCGCACGTTTGCACAAAGATACCATACGCCGATAGGTAGCGTCACAGCTCATGGAATGGATGGTCGTCACCACCGCCACGCCGGTCCGTGCCGCCTCCTGCGCCGCATTCGCCTCCGGTCCCCGCATCTCCCCGACCACGATGATGTCCGGGTTAAAGCGGAGCGCCATGTCAAGGAGGGCGATCTGGTCCACTCGCTGGCGTTCATTCTCACTGTCACGGGTCAGGGTATGGATGACCGAATTGACCACCCTCCCCTCCTTCCGCCGCACCAGCGCCAGCTCCCTGGAGCCGTTCTCGATGCTATAGATACGCTTGCTGTCCGGGATCGTGGTCAGGAGCCAGCCCAGGAGCGTGGTCTTTCCGGAGCTGGTGGCTCCCGCTACGCACACAGAGATCCCATAGCGGATGCACTCTGCCAGGAAATCAAGCATCTGGTCCGTCGCCGTTCCGCCCTTCACAAAGTCCTGCTTTTTCATGCTCTGGGGATTGACGATACGGATGGACGCCGCCACGCCCACGTCCTCATCCACGATGGGCGTCTTTAACACCGCGATACGGATGTTTTTGCTTAAATGCCCCAGGACGCTGGGGCTGGCGTCGTCCAGTACCATGCCGGAGACATGGAGCATCCGCCGCACCACGTTGATGGCATGCTCCGGGCTGTCAAAGTGTTCGGTGAGTTTCTTTGTCACCCCGCCGGAAAACTGCACCTCCACATCATCCCAGGCATTCACATCGATCTCCTCAATGCCCTCCCCGAAGATGTACTTGGTCAGGAAACCAAACTCCGCCATCTCGGAATAGATGGCATCGATCAGCTCGTCGGTGGTCTTTCCCTCCACACGGATGCGGTTGTCCTGAATATATTTCCCGGCAAAACGCCGGATCTGCGCCTTAGCCTCCTCGCTGCCGTCCGCCGTGACTAAGCTGCTGTGCTCCTTGGAAAGATACCCCTGCACTTCCCGAAGGACGGCAGAAAACTCCCGTTTCTCACTCCCGGCGTCAAAGAACAGCCCCTGGGCGCGGAGGGATTTCCCGTTTTTCCGGTGCAGGGCAACCTCGTCCCACTCCTCCTCCGGTTCAGCTTCAACGTGAGTTTTCTTTTTTACTGCCTGCTTAATTTCATCCTTCTTTTGTGCTGGATAATCCGGAAAAACTCCCATTTCTTCTGAGAGACATTCTCCATCCGTCTGCAAGCCAGCAGTCTTGGATGAGTCCTGCTCACTTTCCGTCCGACCTTCTTCCTCAGAAACGAATGTGCCCCCTGTTGGCTCCTGCACGGAAGTGACAACTGGATTTTCCTGAACACGCTCCGGATATCCTTCAGAAAATGCGGCTCTGCTGCGCCTTTCCCCTAACATCCGAACACCTCCTTTGTGATAGCCTCCAAAGATTTTCGGAATCCCCGGCTTTCCTTCATCCCCAGCTCTTTCAAGAGGTTTCCTTCCAGCACCTGCCCCTTCACCTCCTCCGAGTGCGGGATCTGGAATGCCACGCTCCCCAGCACCCGCTCGATATGGTCGCTGGCCTCATTGGGGTACACGTTGCTGGCCACCTTATACTGCTTATCCGTATCCCATTTGCTCTCCCGCAGGAGCGGAAGCTGGCTGGATAAGTAGCTGATAGACTTCAAGTCGCAGTTCACCAGCCGGAGCACCGCGTCCGCCTCCAATAACGCAATGGCAGAGAGGATGTCGTTGGCGATATAGCTGCCGCAGTCGATAATGATATACGGCGCGATGTTCCGGAGACACTTTAACAGCTCCTCCGCCTGCATCCGTTCATAAGGCGGGTAGGTGTATTCATTCTCCCCTTTCCGCATGCCGAGGATCGTCAGGTGTTTAAATCGTTTATGAACCATGCAGTTATGGCGCACCAAGGATTCCGACACACGGGCGGCCGCCAGGATGCTACCAAGGGAATGCTCCTCCTCCAGATCCCCAGGCGGGCAGATGCAGGGGAGCATGGGCGTGTTCATGTCGCACAGCAATAACGCCACATCCCGTTTCTGCATCGCAAGCCTGGCAGCCAGCTTGACCGCCACCGTGGTCTTTCCGGAGCCGGGGCTGCCCCAGACCGCCAGCATCTGGTTCTCGTTCTCCGGCTCCCAGTCCATCGAATCTTCCCCACCATTTCTGCAGAAAATGCTGTTTTTCAAAAAATTCAAGGCTTACTCCACCCCGCTTTCCGCTGGCTCCTCTCCGCCTCCTTCGTCCGGTTCCGCCGCATTCCCATCCATGCTGTCCGCTCCAGCCTCATCGTTTTCTTCTGCCGTTTCGTCCTCACTTTCCTCCGGGGCATAGAGTTCCTCCAGCACCGTCTCCTGCGCTGTGATAAACTCTGCCGCATTCTTTTCATCCCCGCGGTAAACTAACGACAGGTGCAGCTTTCCGTCTGCCTCCAGTTCCGCAAGCACCCTGGACTGCTCCGGCGTAACTAAAAGCGTCACCGTGCTGGGCAGTTCCCGGTCTGCATCCTCCTCTAACTTTTCCCCGGTATTGGCGTCATACCCGCTGTTGGCTGTGACCGCGATCACCTCCACATACTGAAGCTCCGCAGGGATCACGGTCACGCCCTGCTTTTTATAATCCGGCGCGATGACGGATACGATATCCCCGCTTTGGAGCTTTCCGGAAAGCCCGTTTGCAAAGGCTTTGACTGTCACGGAAATGGCCTGCTTCTCCCCGGTCAGGTGATACAGATAGGCATTCTCCGCCGCAGGTTCGTCCGCGATCTTGGAAGCGATGATATAGTCCCCAACCGCAAAATCTGCCGAGGCGAACTTCCCGATAGCGGTGTCCAGATTTTTTACCACATCCGTGGGCAGGTTGTAGCCTCCGACCTTCACGGTCTTTACCCGATCCGCCGTGATCTCCTCCCCCAGCTTGATAGGCTTTACCACCCGGACGATCTCCGTTTTTTCACTGATGGTCTTATTAAACAGCGGCGTGACCGCAAAACAGATAATCAGCGACAGCACGATGCAGATCACGCCGATGACAGTCCTGTTCTTTAAAAATCGCATCTTCTATTTCCTCCAATCTTTTTCCTTGTCCTTCCGGCATTTCTTTCTCTCAAAAAATTCGGGCGAGTCAGCCAAGACTTCCCCGCCCTTTCATTTTCTCCCCGCCGCTACTTCCTGCGGCTGTAAAGGAACGCCGCCAATGCTGCCAGCGGGACTGCCGCACACAGCACGATCATTAACTTCTTTCTCATACGATCCATCCTCCCATCTTCATCCAATAGGCACAGGCAGCTCCCGCCCCAAGGAACGGCCCTACAGGGAACACCGCCTTTCCTTCTTTTCCATGACGCCTACACCACAATCCGCAGGTAGTTCCATACAGGACAAACCCTGCCAGCCCAAGCATGGACGCCGTCAGGCTGGCGGAAAGCCCCAGCACCAGTCCGATGGCTCCCGCCAGCTTTACATCCCCGCCGCCGATTCCTTCCCTGCCATCAACAGCCAGGGCGACCGCCAGATAAGGGAGCGCCCCTAAAATTCCCAGCAGGTTTTCCGGTGAAAAATCCAGAAGCGCCAGAAGCGCAATCCCCGCCTGAATCCTGTCCGGAATCATCCGGAACCGGATATCCCAAACAGAAACCAGAACCAGCAGGTAGAAAAACAGGGCAGCCTGCAGCACCCTGCATCCACCGGCCAGAACACTGACATCAGCCGGCATAGTTAAACATTTCCTGTACACGCCGCACCAGCGTCGGAAGGACGGTGTCGTTGAACAGGGAGTAAAGCCCTGCCAGGAGCAGCGCACCCAGTACGACCGCGATCAGGATCTTAATGGCAGTATCCACATACCCCTCGCCGGAAGTCTCCAATACCTTATTTTTCGCCTCCCACGCTTTCATCGCCATAGCGGTGCGGAATCTTACAAGCTGCTTTTTGATGTTCTTCATTTGGTTTCCTCCATAGATTTTATTTTTTTGTTTCTTTAAACCTGTGCTCTTACATGCCAGCCATCTGCTGGCCTTCCTGGGAGGGCTCCTGCCCCGGTGCTTCTGCCGGTACCTGGCCTGCCTGCTCCGCGGCTGCCTCCTGCGACATTCCCAGCGCCTGACGGTAGGCGCCCATGACAGCCCCGTAAAACTCCTCCCGAAACTCCGCCGTCACTGGGAAACAGATGTCCTTATACCCATCCACTCCCTTACGGCTCGGCATGGATACGAACAGCCCGCTCTCACCGCCCTCCACGATCTTGATGCCCCGGATACCAAGGCACCCGTCGAGCGTCGCAGAAGCGTAAGCCCGGATTCCGCCCTTTTCCGCGGGCGGGTACATGGATGTGATCCTGACGTCTAACTGCATACTGCTTTCTCCTCCTTTTTCTCTGTCGTTTCATGAAACTGCGTCCTTTCTGTATCTATTTCTGCAATGCCGGGGATTCTGAACCTTTCGCGGCACTGCATCGCAAAAGCAGGGACACAAATCTCCTGCTAAAGCTGCATTGTATGCCCCATCTGCGGGGCTTCCCCGGAAAAGTCCACCTGCTCAAAGCCGAACCGGTCCACGTAATGGAAGGTGCTGCCATCCTCGTCATATAGCTCCAGCACATCGCTCATGGAGAGAGAATGCCCGGTATAGCCCGGAGGCTGGTACAGGTTGAATTTTTCATACAGCACCTCTAAATCATTCGTCTCCACCTCCCCATCAAAGACCGCCTGGTAATCCTCCCGGTCAACGGAACCGAAGTCATGGAGGAGCTTGTCATATCCGATGAATTTCTTTCGGATGTCCACATCGGGCTTCAACTGCCAGACACGGCAGTTTTTCAGCGCCTGCGCCTCGTCCACGCTCACGCTCCGGCTCATCAGCCGGTCAAACACCCCGTCCTTCCACCGGACTTCCCGGACTGTTTTCTGCCTGTCTAAAAAGGCATCCAGTTCCGTCCCGCGGAACATGGTGTCCACCACCGCGCGACCATTCGATACGCGCCCAGCCTTGTTCCCATAGTATAAAATCATGCCGTTTTCGATACGGATCTGCTTCATTGCCGCTCACCTCCTATCCCATCCTCATCCCTCCGTCTGATTCCTGGCTCTTGGAGAATTCCAAAAGCGCCTGCTCATCCGGGTAGAGGAGCTTCCCCTTCACCATCTCCAGAACAGCGAAGTCATCCCGGTCGCAGATCAGCACCCGGTGCTGGTAGTCCTTCTGCATCTGCACATAGCCCCAGACCTCCTGCGGGCTGCACAGCCACACGCCGGCTGCATAACGCCCGTCCGGCAGGAAGCTGTAACCGGAGTATTCCGGGGTATGGGTTTTCAGATCCAATGCGTCCGCCGGACGGAGCTGGGAGAGGTGGAGCCTAGCCTCATCCGGCAGAAGCTCCGGCTTTAAGGCGCCAAGCACATCCTCACACCGGACATGGCAGAGTTCCCCGGTCGAAAGGGAAACCAGCGGTGCCAAATATCTCCCGACATTTGTTTCTGCCCCTTCTCCCCCAATGCAGAAGAATATATGCCCCTGCCCATACCGCGGTATGGCAGAAGGAGAAATCACAACTGCATGATTCTTGATGGAATTGTCCTCACACAGCCAGACACAGTCCTCTGCTGTAAATTCCCGCACCGCCTATCCCTCCTTTTTCTGCAGGAGCGCACTCAGCTCCCCGATAAGTTCCAAGCGCAGGCTGTCCGGCATGGATTTGAACGCGGCGCGGACATAGGCTTCCACCGCCTCCGGCGACTGGTCGCCTGCCTCGACCACCTCCACTTTCCGAACAGTGACCTTCCCGTCCGCCAGCCCCAGCCGCACAATATCGCCGTACTCCATCTTTGCCGCATCCCGCATGGCCTTCGGGATCAATACGCGCCCCTTGCTGTCCAACAGCTTATAGATCGGTCTGCCCATCTATCTCCTTCCTCCTCTCATCAGTGCCTCCACTTCATTCGGTTCGATCCCAAGAGCGTCGAACACCTCCATGAGCGGCTTTCTTGCAGTTATAAGCGGCGATTCCCTGCCGATCAGGATCACGCCCGGAACCGCCTCGACCACCAGTGCCTCCTCCGGTGAAAATCCTGCCACCTGAAACGCCTCATCGGAAATGGCAATCTTCCGCTTTTCCTCGCATTCTCTCCACATCATCCCTTCTTTTCTCATCACACCTCTCTTTCCGAGCCAGCCTCTGCCGTCACCTGATATTCCTCCGCACCGTTATCCTGCCACATGCCGAACAGATCCAGCTGTCTCGGCTTTGCCCGTTCCTGCTCCTTCGGGTCATAGTTGGTTATGAGGACTTCCGGGAACTCACAGCCGCCCTCGTACCGCTGCGCCAGGTTGTTGATGCGGCTGACCGCCGTAATGGAATATCCCGCGTATAGATCCCGGATAAAGGCGCAGTCATTGTAGCTGACCATCCACTTGCCCTTACAGCCCGCCAGAGTATCCCGGAGCCGCTTATGGTCATCCTTCCGGAACACCACCGCGTAATGTCCTTCCGTCTCATAATACGGCGGGTCGCAGTAGAAAAAGGCGCTCTCCCGGTCGTACTGCCGGATCAGCGCCTCAAAATCCTTATTTTCAATCACCGTATTGGCAAGTCTATGGGATGCCTGCCAGATGGCGGCAAAGCAGCTCCGCACATCGAAGGGCTGGCAGCCATAGGAGGTACACCCGCTCCCGTAGCTGTACCGGATGAGCTTAAAAAATGCAGAGGCGCGCTTCACATCCGTCACCTCTGCATTTTCCAGTAAAAGCGCACGCATTTCCTCGAAATCCGGCGGTGCCAGGTACCGCTCTGCCAGATCCAGCTCCTCCTTTAAAAAACGAGCATCAAACTCCTTCTTGTCAATAAAGTCCCGGATCACGGCAAATTCATCCCTGCTGTTGATGGGGAGATACCCCAGCTCCCGTAAAAACGCGCCGGTACGGTTCTTCACGCAGTAGAACAGGTTGGCAAGGTTGGAATTGTAGTCGTTATAGACCTCCATGCACCGCTGGTCCGGCGGCCTGCCGAACAGCACCCAGCCGCCTCCGCCGAACACCTCGATATAGCGGTCGAAGGACACTGGGAACATCGTATAGATCAGTTTCCGCAGCGCTTTCTTCCCGCCAACCCATGAAATAAAGCTGTTGATCCTTCCTCATCTCCTTCCCATGCCAGCCTTTCACTGCATCGTCATCCCATTTTCCTGCGCCCCTGCTTCCGGGCTTTTGGTGTATTCATGGCAGAACGGCTCATCTGTCCGGGCCACGGTTCCATAAGAGGTGCTGGCAAACCCATTCTCCTCAAACAGCCGCCTCCCATACCCTTCAAAATCAAACCGCGCAAACGTCGGATCGCCGGTATCAATCCCCGCCTCCTTCAGCACATACTCTGCGTAGGCCCCGCAGGATGGGATCAGGGAATCAAACGCATAGCAGTCCAGGTTCGCCGCAAGATCCAGCGCCATATCCAGATCCCAGCACTGCTCATACTGCAGGACAGCCTTATATTTCACAAGCGTCCTTCCGTCCGGGAATGCCTGGATCCGCCTTGCCAGCTCATTTAATTTCCCGATATCCTCATCGCCGGCCAGCTGGTATTCCAATGCCGGGAGGCTGCTTTTCGTCTCCGCAATACGGCACGAAGCGAACTCCGGCTCCCCCAATGCTTTTAACGTCTGTCTTATCCGCTCCTCCGAAGCCGGAAGCTCCAGCCAGATTCCTTCCTCTCCCATCCGCTCCGCACTGACCAGGCGCAGGGAGATGCTTCCCCAGTGTTCCTTCACGGTTTCCGGCAGGTAGGTTCCATCATACACTTCCTGAAACTCGGTATGGTTCCGGAAGATATACCCTTTTCCGGTAAAGGTGCCGCAGTCCATGCGCCTCATCGCCTGCCCTGCTTTCCGAAGGTCAATCAGCTCCAGCACCTCTTCCGGCAGCCCGTCCAGTAGATCCAGCATATCCCCTTCCAGGCACACTTCTCCCAGCTGGACATCATCCGCAATGCCATGATAATAGTCATAACAGTCCAGGTTATAGGAAAGATTGATGAGTTCCCGTATAGAGACAGGATTCTCACAGTCCTCCTCCATCCGGAGTTTCACAGCTCCTTCCAACGTCTCCAGCTGTGTCTCATCCATCCGGCTGACCTTCCATGCCAGTACATTCACCTCCTGGATGGTTTTCTGTCCACAGAGAGGCAGGCAGTTCTTAAGGAAATCCGGCCAACCTTTAAACAGGCTGATATCGTACTCCTCATCTGCCCCAGATACCTGCGCCCTCTGCATAGCGTCATCAATGGCATTCTGATCCGCCGGGAGCGCGATCTCCGCCCCTTTATACCAGCGCTCTCCTTTCCGCTCCTTTGACTGGATTGTCGCCCGCATCTACATCCCTCCCATCTGCATATCTCCTGCCTGTCCAGTATGATAAGAGGATGGGATGTTCAGCCACGCCTGCTTTCTATTTTCCAGTTTTTTCAGTTTAACGCTTAACATAACATCCCCCTTTCCGCGGACAGCACCTCCGGTCCATACCGCCGGATCAAAAATGCGGTGACAACCAGCCGGAAGGTATCCTCACTCACAAGCTCCGGGTCAACCAGTTCCGACAAACTGATGTGGTTGGTTCCTTTATATAAATCCTTTGCTGTATGGAACAGCACATATCCATCCAGGTCAACCCCATGAATCCTGATTTCCGAAAATTGAATAATATCCGGCAGGATAGCCGCCACAGACCTGCTCCACAAAAACCGGTCAGCCGTCAAAAGATAGACCGCCGCGCACATGGCGTCCTCATCCGCTGTCCGCTCATGTTCCTCCCAGATCCGTTCAAACCGGCTCCTGTGTCCTGCCAGGAAGAATACCGGCGGGTTCCTTGCCGACACACGCGACACACGGGCCACAAAGGGGCTTACCGCCACCTCCCTGGCGAACTGTTCCAACAGCTCCGAAAAGGGGACACAGGCTGCCACACGGCGTTCACGCTGGCAGGTGCATCCCCTTTCGATTCCATCCTCATATCTCCCACCTCTTTTCGTGCATCGGCAGCATGTTTCTTCCTGATTTTCATACCTCTGCCTGCTTACCACGATTCCGCTTCCACGCGGCCGGAACCCCGGTATCCGCTGCATTTCAATTTCAATCCCCGCGTAAGGGGTGTCACTCATAAATCGAATTGTCATGTACACTCTCCTCTACTCAAAACCCATGTCCTCCATTATGCATGTTCCACTCCTCCAGATCGCTCAGGCTGATCTGTCCCTCTGTCTGGTTTTCCTCCATCCACCAGGAGAACGCATCCGAAGCATCCTTCCATTTGGTCGGTATCCCTTCCGCATGGATCACATCCATCATCTTCTCAAAGGCTCTCCGATATGCCCGCTCATAAGCCGGATACAGTCGGAATTCCCGCCAGCGCCGTTTCCCGGCTAAGGAACAGCCCAGACAACCGACCCGGAAAAATCCCCTGTCATACAGCGGATTCACTTCCAGCCGCTCACTCCTGATAAAATCCCATACGTCCTCGTCTGTCCAATCCACGATGGGATTACACATGCGTTTTCCCTTCAATTCACAGCTTTCAAACAGCCGGCGCCGCTCATCATTGTCATTGTTCAGGATGACCTTCTTATCCGCATTCCGCGTATAATTTTCAAAAATGCCCCTATCTTTCCTTTTCAGGCTCTCCGCCCACCGGACGCCTGTCGTGACGAAACGGTCCCTGCAGGAATTTTCCTTCAGAATCTGACAACAGTACCTCTGCATCCTGGTCGGCGGAAATTTCTTCATGGGAATCAGCGTCCACATGGTAACCCGTTTTCCCTTGTAAAACGGCAGGTTCACCGTACAGCTGATCCCCGTTTCTTCCAGCCTGCGGAAGGTCCACCTGACATAATACACGGTTTCCGGCGCATCCGCCGTCGTATGGTTGTGGAGCACTTCATACGGAATCCCCGCCCGTCTCGCCAGTTCCCGGCAGATCAGGCTGTCTTTGCCCCCGCTGTCGGTAATGATAAGCGGCTTCTGATACATCCGAAGCGACATCTCCGATGCCATCCGTATCCGCTCGATTGCTTTCTGCTCTAAATCCATTTTTTTAGAGTCAGATATCTTTTCCCGGCCGGAACTCTGCCTCCTTTCCCGATTTATCGCACACTCGCCTTGCTGCCGCGGCATTTGCCGAAGCCTCGCCCGCATAAGCGCGGCATGACCTCTCCTCATTGCCCGCGCAAAAAAATAACGCTGGTTCTTCCAGCGTCCAAAAAATGAAATATAAACTTAAATAGCGTTTTTTATCGCTTCATCTCCCCCTCACATCCGCATCTCCATACCGCCCTCCTGTTCCTCTCCTGCTGTGATTGTCACATACTCCCCGATAATCGACAGCGCCTCCTCATAGCTATGGCAGTCGCCGCCTGTGATCCGCTTCTGCATTTCCAGTGCCTGCTCTGCAAGCCCATGTTCCCTCAGCGTCCGCGAAGCGATGCCCATCAGATTAAAAATGTTCCCATTCTCGCCAATAAGGGGACACTCCGGTTTCTCCTGTCTTTCCGTATGATGTTCAAAACCTCCCAAGCGGTTGTCCACGTAATCTGATAACCAGGTCCCTGCAAACTGAGGATGTGTCATCAGCCGCCAGACGGCCAGCTTTCCCATATCCAGCTTTTCCTCCCCGAAAAAGAAGATCAGGTTGGTCAGCCCTTCATTCTGAAAGCAGACCACATCCTCCAGCCTGCTCCCTTCCCGCAAAATTCCTTCCTCTGTCAGCAGCTGGTTGATTCCATCTACCCATTCCTGCAGGTCACCGCCGCAGCCCTGTAAGATCAGCCCTTCCCGATGTTCCATCTGTCTGAGTTCCTCTTTTGTAATCTGACGAACCGCCCGCATCTCATTTGCCATATAGCTCCTCCTCCCTACTTTTCATCCGCCTTGTCTTTAACCCCTTCCATTAAAAATTCTTTCGACTCGTTTTCCAGCGAATCATCCTCCTGCGCCAAATAGGACAGACAAACTCGATCCCCTTCCTGTAACCCCATTGTTTCTAATTCCTTTTCGGGTATCCTCATCACTCCATCCTTCTCCACTGTCACCATCACTTCGATCAATCTCATCTGCATCCTCCTTTTATTTTTCAGACTGTCTCTTGGTAAAACTCCATCTATATAAAAACCCTGCGAACTTCGCAAGGCAAAATTGGTAAACCATTTTTACCAACTTTCGTACCAGATTTTTACCAACTTTTCCGCAAAAACGGCTATTTTCTTTTTCTCCATTTCAACACCCCAAAGACGCAAAAAACGCTGGAACCATGCGGTTTCCAGCGTTTTTAACGTCTTTATGAAATTTGGGATTACATTCCCATCTGCTTAGCTACCTCAGCAGCAAAGTCCTCGTTCTTCTTCTCCAGACCTTCGCCGGTCTCGAAACGTACGAACTTCTTTACCTTGATGGAAGCGCCGTTAGCCTTGGCTACAGTTGCAACATACTGGGAAACACTCTGCTTGCCGTCTTCTGCCTTTACATAAACCTGATCTAACAGACAGGTTTCTTTCAGTTCTTTGTTGATACGGCCCTTTACCATGCCCTCGATGATCTTGTCGTTGGCATCCG
>OBJQ01000540.1_pt1 | contig 28026 bp, 26 predicted proteins | sample 1519921 | NCBI WGS metagenome assembly OBJQ01 (sample SAMN04209244, study PRJEB22552) | human gut metagenome | biome: gut; material: feces | host: Homo sapiens | place: USA: Oklahoma
AACCGAGATTATCTAAATTAATATTTGTCGATGAACGGCTAATTTCCATATAGCGCAACCAGTTAATTGCTGAACCCGCAGTCATATTGTCTTTCACCACCGCATCTGCGGTGTCTTTATCCAGCCGCAAGGTCATTGGCCCGCTATTTGCCAGCCAGCCATCTTTCACTATCCATTTTTCGTTGTTTAGCCATAACGGCAATGCACCACTAAATGCCCCGGACATGGCGAATTGTTTCGGATTGACGGCGCTAACCAGTTCGCTGGATGAGAGATTATTCAGCCGCAACAGCGCCGGGTCATGTTGCGGCATACGTAATTGTTTCATCAGCACGTTACCGCCTAACACATCGACGCTAACATCAGTCAACAACAATGGTTCTTCTTCTGTCCACGGATAGCGCCCTTGCAAATCAGCCGTAATATTTTTCGCTGTCACCAGATTAATCACTTCGGCAATTCGCAACGTAACGGGGCCGCGAGTCCCCAGATGCCAGGCTCCATCGGCAAAACGGAAAGGCAGGACAAAATCGACACCGTTAACCTGATTATCTGGCATCCAGGCACTACCGCCTTTCAACACACCGTGCCCTCCCGCGCGGAATCCTTGTTCAGGCGCAGCAGAAAATGCGACCTGAGCATACAGTTCGCCATCGCGTAAGTTCATCTTCCAGTCGGGTGGCACCAGCGGCTGGAATACGGTCAGTGATTGTTTAGGCCACCAGGCGTTACCGCGCAGACGAATACCGTCCCAGCGACCATTTACCCGAACCGGGCCAATCTCACCAGCATGTAAATCGCCTTTATATAGGAAATACGTCGGATCGCGTCCATCGACGCTAAATTTTAAGGTTGATGGCGGTAACACACTGCCGCCAGTGAACAGCGTTTGCCCGGCGTCCAGTGACAGCGCGCCGCTAAAGGAGGGATGCTGTGCGTCACGTACCCAGACGACGGGCTTGTCGAGAATTAATCGCGGCTTTTCTACCGTCATCGTACCGTATTGTAACTGGTCGAAACCGGTGGAGAGATCGGTCAGCGTAATCGTGCTGTCATGCCACTCACCTTTTCCTGCAACATCCCAGGTGGCATTCATCGGTGTAAAACTCCCTTTTCCCCAGTAGCGCCACTGCCAGCGGCCAGCGTCAGGGAGAAAATCATTCGCCAGCCCATCCATATGCAGCACGAAATCGCCCAGTTCATTTTCATGCGCCTGCAAAATGGCCTGCAAACGTCCGTCAACACCACGTTGGGTGACTTTTACACCCGCTAAAGGCCAGCGGATTTCATCGATGTCCAGCGAATCGATGACTCTTCCCTTCGAACGTAATAACGCGCCTGGCTCAAAGGCCAGCGTTGGGTCAGTCAGACTTCCGCTTAGCTGCGCAGGTAAGCGGGCATATAAAATGAGATCCGCCTGTTTCGCTTCACCGGTCAGCTGCAAAGGCAGCTGGCTGTTATCCATGCTTAATTTTCCAGGGCCAAAATTAAGCACCGCGTTGCCCTTACCCGCTTGCCCCTGGGTCAGCACACTCAGTCGTCCGCTGACCAGAGCGTTCTCGAGCCCTGCCTGCCAGTTGTCGACTTTGACACCCAGTCTGCCACTCAAAGGAAAACCTGCATACGGCCAGCTCCAGCGACCATCGCTTACAGTCAATTGTTGGCGAGTAATTTGCCACGGCAGATCGAGCAACGGATCGCCATTATCCCGTGCCAGCACAATCAATTGCCCGCTATTTTCCTGCCAGTCCAGCTCGGCATCCACCAGTGAAGGCTCCTGCGGCAAGTTTAACGTCGCAGTAGCATGACCACTTACAGGAAGTCCATCCGGCACTAGCGGCATAGTAAATTCCCCCACCAGTTTAACCGGCGGCTGATTTTCAAACGCGACGACATCCAGTTCGCTGACTGTAAGTTGTTGCCCTTTCAGCTGGCCTTGAAATTTAACTTTTTCGCCCTGATAACGCAGTTGCTGGATATCGGAGGTTAATGCGAGAGAGAGTTTTCCCTGCCATTCCTGCCAGGGAGAAAAAATCAGTTTATCGATATTGATCCAGGTGTTAGGCAACATGGCCTGCCACTGCGCGAGGGTTTTTGGAGCAGCTGGCGATTGCTCCGTCTGCGGCAATTTCGCCAGACAAGCAGAATCAAGTTCTACCGTACCGACGTTCAATAACCAGCGGCTGGGATGTGAAAGGCTGGCGTTGGTGATATGCGCAAGCTGACAATCTCCCACCAGATAACGGAGATCGGGGATGATTAAACCTTTACGCGTAATGCGTGGGCTTTCATCTAATGCAATACGTGTCCCGAGCGGTAGCCAGATGCCCGCCAGCGTGGGAACCCACAAGCCGAGCGTCATCAGCAGCGTCAACGGCACAAGAATAATCAGTAATAACAGCGCGAGAACGGCTTTATATTTACCCAGCATGGGTAGTTAATATCCTGATTTAGCGAAAAATTAAGCATTCAATACGGGTATTGTGGCATGTTTAACCGTTCAGTTGAAGGTTGCGCCTACACTAAGCATAGTTGTTGATGAATTTTTCAATATCGCCATGGCTTTCAATTATATTTGAAATTTTGTAAAATATTTTTAGTAGCTTAAATGTGATTCAACATCACTGGAGAAAGTCTTATGAAACTCGCCGTTTATAGCACAAAACAGTACGACAAGAAGTACCTGCAACAGGTGAACGAGTCCTTTGGCTTTGAGCTGGAATTTTTTGACTTTCTGCTGACGGAAAAAACCGCTAAAACTGCCAATGGCTGCGAAGCGGTATGTATTTTCGTAAACGATGACGGCAGCCGCCCGGTGCTGGAAGAGCTGAAAAAGCACGGCGTTAAATATATCGCCCTGCGCTGTGCCGGTTTTAATAACGTCGACCTTGACGCGGCAAAAGAACTGGGGCTGAAAGTAGTCCGTGTTCCAGCCTATGATCCAGAAGCCGTTGCTGAACACGCCATCGGTATGATGATGACGCTGAACCGCCGTATTCATCGCGCGTATCAGCGTACTCGTGACGCCAACTTCTCTCTGGAAGGTCTGACCGGCTTTACTATGTATGGCAAAACGGCAGGCGTTATCGGTACCGGTAAAATCGGTGTGGCGATGCTGCGCATTCTGAAAGGTTTTGGTATGCGTCTGCTGGCATTCGATCCGTATCCAAGTGCGGCGGCACTGGAACTCGGTGTGGAGTATGTCGATCTGCCAACCCTGTTCTCTGAATCAGACGTTATCTCTCTGCACTGCCCGCTGACACCGGAAAACTACCATCTGTTGAACGAAGCCGCCTTCGATCAGATGAAAAATGGCGTGATGATCGTCAATACCAGTCGCGGTGCATTGATTGATTCTCAGGCGGCAATTGAAGCGCTGAAAAATCAGAAAATTGGTTCGTTGGGTATGGACGTGTATGAGAACGAACGCGATCTGTTCTTTGAAGACAAATCCAACGACGTGATCCAGGATGACGTATTCCGTCGTCTGTCTGCCTGCCACAACGTGCTGTTTACCGGGCACCAGGCATTCCTGACAGCAGAAGCACTGACCAGTATTTCTCAGACTACGCTGCAAAACTTAAGCAATCTGGAAAAAGGCGAAACCTGCCCGAACGAACTGGTTTAATCTTGCCGCTCCCCTGCATTCCAGGGGAGCTTATTCAGATAATCCCCAAAGACCTTTCATCCTCTATTCTTAAAATAGTCCTGAGTCAGAAACTGTAATTGAGAACCACAATGAAGAAAGTAGCCGCGCTCGTTGCGCTAAGCCTGCTGATGGCGGGATGTGTAAGTAATGACAAAATTGCTGTAACCCCAGAACAGCTACAGCATCATCGCTTTGTGCTGGAAAGCGTAAACGGTAAGCCCGTGACCAGCGATAAAAATCCGCCAGAAATCAGCTTTGGTGAAAAGATGATGATTTCCGGCAGCATGTGTAACCGCTTTAGCGGTGAAGGCAAACTGTCTAATGGTGAACTGACAGCCAAAGGGCTGGCAATGACCCGTATGATGTGCGCTAACCCGCAGCTTAATGAACTCGATAACACCATTAGCGAAATGCTGAAAGAAGGTGCACAAGTGGATCTGACCGCGAACCAGTTAACGCTGGCGACCGCGAAACAGACATTAACTTATAAGCTGGCGGATTTAATGAATTAATAGCTGCCACAGCTCCCGGCGGCAAGTGACTGTTCGCTACAGCGTTTGCCGTTGGGTAATGCACACATCCCAATCGCCGTACCATCCAGTTGACGGGCAACAGAAAGCGAACCGCCGATCATTGCACAATTTGCTTCTCCACTACTGGACATCGACGCTTTTAAACCTGGCGCTACGTGCGCCGCAGTCGCCTGCTGAACAGGTTCACTACTACACGCCGACAATAATAAAGCGGCACACCCTACCCAAAACGCTGCTCGCATCTTTTCTTCCTCTGATCTTCAAGCCAAACGACACCGCCATAAATAATAGGCAGCACAGAGGGCGGCGTCGAGAGCTGTCCTGCGCGTTGCCCCGCATTTTTACTTTTTTATGGCTATTTTTTTGCCCTCTGTTTGATCAAAACATTCATTACGCTGATGTGGGGGACACAAAAGCGAAAATGCAGAAGAAAGCCATTTGCTAAAATTGAAAGATAACTACTGGGCGCGCAGCAATTTCGTGCGCCCCTCATTTGCGCAATGTAAGGGTGTCATATGATTACTATTGACGGTAATGGCGCGGTTGCTTCGGTGGCGTTTCGCACCAGTGAAGTTATCGCCATCTACCCTATTACCCCCAGTTCCACGATGGCAGAACAGGCTGATGCATGGGCCGGAAACGGCTTGAAAAACGTCTGGGGAGACACACCACGCGTGGTTGAAATGCAGTCGGAAGCGGGTGCTATCGCTACCGTGCATGGCGCTTTGCAGACGGGTGCCCTTTCAACATCGTTTACGTCATCGCAGGGTTTGCTGCTGATGATCCCGACGCTGTACAAACTGGCAGGCGAACTGACGCCATTTGTCCTGCATGTAGCGGCACGTACCGTTGCCACACATGCACTCTCTATTTTTGGCGATCATTCCGACGTTATGGCGGTGCGCCAGACGGGTTGCGCGATGTTGTGTGCAGCAAACGTCCAGGAAGCGCAAGACTTTGCTCTTATTTCGCACATCGCGACGCTGAAGAGTCGCGTGCCATTTATTCATTTCTTTGATGGTTTCCGCACGTCCCACGAGATCAATAAAATTGTCCCGCTGGCCGATGACACTATTCTTGAACTGATGCCGCAGGCCGAAATTGATGCTCATCGCGCCCGGGCGCTCAACCCGGAACATCCGGTGATCCGCGGTACGTCCGCCAATCCTGACACTTATTTCCAGTCTCGCGAAGCCACCAACCCATGGTACAACGCGGTCTATGACCATGTTGAACAGGCGATGAATGATTTCGCTGCCGCGACAGGTCGTCAGTATCAGCCGTTTGAGTATTACGGGCATCCGCAAGCGGAACGGGTGATTATCCTGATGGGCTCTGCCATTGGCACCTGTGAAGAAGTGGTTGATGAATTGCTAACCCGTGGCGAAAAAGTCGGCGTGCTGAAAGTTCGCCTGTACCGTCCCTTCTCCGCCAAACACTTGCTACAAGCTCTGCCGGGATCCGTACGCAGCGTGGCGGTACTGGACAGAACCAAAGAACCCGGTGCCCAGGCAGAACCGCTCTATCTGGATGTGATGACCGCACTGGCAGAAGCCTTTAATAATGGCGAGCGCGAAACCCTGCCCCGTGTCATTGGTGGGCGCTATGGTCTTTCATCCAAAGAATTTGGCCCGGACTGTGTACTGGCGGTATTTGCCGAGCTCAACGCGGCTAAACCGAAAGCGCGCTTTACGGTTGGTATTTACGATGATGTGACCAATCTGTCACTGCCGTTGCCGGAAAACACCCTGCCAAACTCGGCGAAACTTGAAGCCTTGTTTTATGGCCTTGGTAGTGATGGCAGCGTTTCCGCGACCAAAAACAATATCAAGATTATCGGTAATTCCACGCCGTGGTACGCACAGGGCTATTTTGTTTACGACTCCAAAAAGGCGGGCGGCCTGACGGTTTCTCACCTTCGCGTGAGCGAGCAGCCGATTCGTTCCGCTTATCTCATTTCCCAGGCTGATTTTGTTGGCTGCCACCAGTTGCAGTTTATCGATAAATATCAGATGGCTGAACGTTTAAAACCTGGCGGCATTTTCCTGCTCAACACGCCGTACAGCGCAGATGAAGTATGGTCGCGCTTGCCGCAGGAAGTTCAGGCCGTGTTAAACCAGAAAAAAGCGCGCTTCTATGTGATTAACGCGGCGAAAATCGCCCGCGAATGTGGTCTGGCGGCCCGTATTAATACCGTCATGCAGATGGCTTTTTTCCATCTTACGCAAATTCTGCCTGGCGATAGCGCCCTCGCAGAATTGCAGGGTGCGATTGCCAAAAGTTACAGTAGCAAAGGTCAGGATCTGGTGGAACGCAACTGGCAGGCTCTGGCGCTGGCACGTGAATCCGTAGAAGAAGTTCCGCTGCAGCCGGTTAATCCGCACAGCGCCAATCGACCGCCAGTGGTTTCCGATGCCGCCCCTGATTTCGTGAAAACCGTAACCGCGGCGATGCTCGCCGGGCTTGGTGATGCCCTCCCCGTTTCGGCGCTGCCGCCAGACGGCACCTGGCCGATGGGCACCACGCGCTGGGAAAAACGCAATATCGCCGAAGAGATCCCCATCTGGAAAGAGGAACTCTGTACCCAATGTAACCACTGCGTCGCTGCTTGCCCACACTCAGCTATTCGCGCAAAAGTGGTACCGCCTGAAACGATGGAAAACGCCCCTGCCAGCCTGCATTCGCTGGATGTAAAATCGCGTGATATGCGCGGGCAGAAATATGTCTTGCAGGTGGCACCGGAAGATTGCACCGGCTGTAACCTGTGCGTCGAAGTTTGCCCGGCGAAAGACCGTCAGAATCCAGAGATTAAAGCCATCAATATGATGTCGCGCCTGGAACATGTCGAAGAAGAGAAAATCAATTACGATTTCTTCCTCAACCTCCCAGAAATCGACCGTAGCAAACTGGAACGTATTGATATTCGTACATCGCAGCTGATTACACCTCTGTTTGAATATTCAGGTGCTTGCTCCGGTTGTGGCGAGACGCCGTATATTAAATTGCTGACTCAGCTCTATGGCGACCGGATGTTGATCGCTAACGCCACCGGCTGTTCTTCAATTTATGGCGGTAACCTGCCCTCTACACCGTATACTACCGATGCCAACGGTCGTGGACCGGCATGGGCGAACTCGCTGTTTGAAGATAACGCCGAATTTGGCCTTGGTTTCCGCCTGACGGTCGATCAACACCGTGTCCGCATACTGCGTCTGCTGGATCAATTTGCCGATAAAATCCCGGCGGAATTACTGACTGCGTTGAAATCAGACGCCACGCCAGAGGTTCGTCGTGAACAGGTTGCAGCTTTACGCCAGCAACTCAACGATGTTGCCGAAGCACATGAACTGCTACGTGACGCAGATGCACTGGTAGAAAAATCAATCTGGCTGATTGGTGGCGACGGCTGGGCTTACGATATCGGCTTTGGCGGTCTGGATCATGTATTGAGTTTGACGGAAAACGTCAACATTCTGGTGCTGGATACGCAATGCTATTCCAATACCGGTGGTCAGGCGTCAAAAGCGACACCGCTGGGTGCAGTAACTAAGTTTGGCGAGCACGGCAAACGTAAAGCGCGTAAAGATCTTGGCGTCAGTATGATGATGTACGGCCATGTTTATGTGGCGCAGATTTCTCTCGGCGCGCAGCTGAACCAGACGGTGAAAGCAATTCAGGAAGCGGAAGCGTATCCGGGACCATCGCTGATCATCGCTTATAGCCCGTGTGAAGAGCATGGTTACGATCTGGCTCTCAGCCACGACCAGATGCGCCAACTCACTGCTACCGGCTTCTGGCCGCTATATCGCTTCGATCCTCGTCGTGCCGATGAAGGCAAACTGCCGCTGGCGCTGGATTCACGCCCGCCGTCAGAAGCACTGGAAGAAACGTTACTTCATGAGCAACGTTTCCGTCGTCTGAATTCGCAGCAGCCAGAAGTGGCAGAACAGTTATGGAAAGATGCTGCAGCTGATTTGCAAAAACGCTATGACTTCCTGGCACAAATGGCCGGAAAAGCGGAAAAAAGCAACACCGATTAAATGCACTGGATAAGGATTATCCAATTCTAAAAAAAAGCCCGGACGACTGTTCGGGCTTGTCTCATTATTTGTTGGATAAACAGTAACAAGGGTCCAACAGAAAATAATCTTTGTGACAATAAAGGCATATAACCCGCGAAGAATAACGCATCACTATTTAAATGTATAATTTTTATTTTGTATATGTCGCCAATAATATATTCACCAAACTTATCATCATTTCCGTAGAATTATTTGATTAAGGTTTTACTTAAGGCGTAACAAATGATATTTATCGGCTAACGGAACTTCTCCTTTAGGATGTTTTCACTCCCCAAAATGGGGATGAAAAGGCAAATAAAATAACTAAAGGATTTATTCAATGAAAAGCAAAGTACTGGCATTTTTAATTCCTACCCTGCTCGCCGCAGGTGCTGCACATGCAGCCGAAGTTTATAATAAAGACGGCAACAAATTAGATCTGTATGGCAAAGTTGATGGACTACATTATTTTTCTGATAATTCAGCGAAAGATGGCGACCAGAGCTATGCGCGTCTGGGTTTTAAAGGCGAAACCCAAATTAACGATCAACTTACTGGCTACGGTCAATGGGAATACAATATTCAGGCAAACAACACTGAATCTTCAAAAAACCAGTCATGGACCCGTCTGGCATTTGCCGGATTGAAATTTGCAGATTACGGTTCTTTCGATTACGGACGTAATTATGGCGTAATGTACGACATCGAAGGCTGGACCGATATGCTGCCTGAATTTGGCGGTGACTCTTATACCAATGCAGACAACTTTATGACTGGTCGTGCCAATGGCGTCGCGACTTATCGTAATACTGATTTCTTCGGTCTGGTAAATGGTCTGAACTTCGCGGTGCAGTATCAAGGTAACAACGAAGGTGCCAGTAATGGTCAGGAAGGCACCAACAACGGACGTGATGTTCGCCATGAAAACGGTGACGGCTGGGGTCTTTCCACAACATATGATTTAGGCATGGGCTTTAGCGCTGGTGCGGCATACACCTCTTCTGACCGCACCAATGACCAGGTTAACCATACTGCGGCGGGTGGTGATAAAGCAGACGCGTGGACTGCTGGGCTAAAATACGATGCTAACAATATTTACCTGGCAACCATGTATTCAGAAACGCGTAATATGACCCCGTTTGGCGACAGCGATTATGCTGTTGCTAACAAAACCCAGAACTTTGAAGTTACTGCACAGTACCAGTTTGATTTTGGTCTGCGTCCGGCAGTCTCTTTCCTGATGTCTAAAGGCCGTGACCTGCACGCTGCCGGTGGTGCAGACAACCCGGCAGGTGTTGATGATAAAGATCTGGTTAAATACGCCGATGTTGGCGCGACTTACTATTTCAACAAAAATATGTCCACCTACGTTGACTATATAATCAACCTGTTGGATGAAGATGACAGCTTCTACGCTGCCAATGGCATCTCTACCGATGATATTGTCGCTTTAGGTCTGGTTTATCAGTTCTAAATCCTCCTGCCCGCTGTTATGGCGGGCTTTTTCTGCTTATTCTTCCTCCTTTGATCTAAATTAAAAATGTGAACTCCGTCATTACACAAAAAGTGTCATCTGGCGTTACACTTTATGCGGATACTAAAACAGGAGGTTTTATGAACAGAACGATTCTTGTCCCTATCGATATTTCCGATTCAGAATTAACTCAACGCGTGATTAGCCACGTTGAGGCAGAGGCAAAGATTGATGATGCAGAGGTTCATTTCCTGACGGTAATACCTTCACTGCCCTACTATGCCTCTCTGGGTTTAGCGTATTCCGCAGAATTACCGGCAATGGATGACCTGAAAGCGGAAGCCAAATCGCAACTGGAAGAGATCATTAAAAAATTTAAACTGCCAACCGACAGAGTGCATGTCCATGTTGAGGAAGGCTCGCCCAAAGACCGCATTCTGGAATTGGCGAAGAAGATCCCCGCTCATATGATCATCATTGCTTCCCATCGACCGGATATCACCACTTATCTGCTCGGTTCTAACGCCGCAGCTGTCGTGCGTCACGCAGAGTGCTCCGTACTGGTTGTGCGCTGACACTAACGCCCGCACATTGCTGCGGGCTTTTTGATTCATTTCGCAAATGTGCTGACATTTTCCCCTCTAATCCGTACCATACACGCCACAGTTTTTATATCAGATTTCTTATGCTGGGCGTTCCGGCATGACGCATACTCTTCTGATGCCATATAACGAATTGAGTCGCTTTTAAATGTCGCAAAATCAAGAAATTAGTAAGAAAGAACAATACAACCTGAACAAATTACAAAAACGTCTGCGTCGTAACGTGGGCGAAGCCATTGCTGACTTCAATATGATTGAAGAAGGCGATCGCATCATGGTTTGCCTCTCCGGGGGTAAAGACAGCTATACCATGCTGGAAATTCTGCGCAATTTGCAGCAAAGCGCGCCAATCAATTTTTCGCTGGTGGCTGTTAACCTCGATCAAAAGCAACCGGGCTTCCCGGAACACGTTCTGCCCGAGTATCTTGAAAAGCTGGGCGTTGAGTACAAGATTGTTGAAGAGAACACTTACGGTATCGTGAAAGAGAAGATTCCGGAGGGCAAAACCACTTGCTCACTGTGTTCTCGTCTTCGTCGCGGTATCCTTTATCGTACCGCAACGGAACTGGGAGCGACGAAGATCGCGCTGGGTCACCATCGTGACGATATCCTGCAAACGTTGTTCTTAAATATGTTCTACGGCGGCAAGATGAAAGGTATGCCTCCGAAACTGATGAGCGATGATGGCAAACATATCGTGATTCGCCCTCTGGCCTACTGCCGCGAGAAAGATATTCAGCGCTTTGCCGATGCAAAAGCGTTCCCGATTATTCCGTGCAACCTGTGCGGTTCACAGCCTAACCTGCAACGTCAGGTGATTGCTGACATGTTGCGTGACTGGGATAAACGTTATCCGGGGCGTATCGAGACGATGTTCAGCGCGATGCAGAATGTGGTGCCGTCGCATCTGTGCGATACCAACCTGTTCGATTTCAAAGGCATTACCCACGGTTCTGAAGTGGTTAACGGGGGTGATCTGGCGTTTGATCGCGAAGAGATCCCTCTACAACCGGCGGGTTGGCAGCCTGAAGAAGATGAAAATCAGTTGGATGAGTTACGACTGAATGTGGTTGAAGTGAAATAACCCGGATAGCGCCCGATGCGCAAGCTTATCGGGCTACTCTTATGGAGGCCGGAGAAGACGCGGCCAGCGTCGCATCCGGCAATCCCGAAGAAGATGTTGACTCTTGCACCCTGCGATTCAACATTTCATTATTTTAATAACCGCACCCGGCACGTTTTTCCTTTAATCTTCCCGCCCTGTAACTGTTTCCATGCTTTATGAGCAACAGCCTGACGCACCGCGACATAGACATGCGCCGGATGCACGGCGATTTTGCCAATATCTGCGCCATCAAGCCCGATATCTCCTGTCAGCGCACCTAATACATCACCCGGGCGCATTTTGGCTTTTTTCCCGCCATCGATACATAACGTTGCCATTTCGGCTTCCAGCGGCACAATGGAACTATTAACTGGCGGCGTTTGCCAGTTAAGTTTTATCTGCAACATGTCAGAAATGATATTGGCCCGCTGTGCTTCTTCCGGGGCACAGAAACTGATCGCCAGACCGCTATTTCCTGCACGCGCTGTACGACCGATGCGATGTACATGAACTTCAGGATCCCACGCCAGCTCAAAGTTCACCACCAGCTCAAGCGATTTAATATCCAGACCTCGAGCAGCAACATCAGTCGCAACCAGTACACGGGCGCTACCGTTAGCAAAACGTACCAGGGTCTGATCGCGATCACGTTGCTCCAGATCGCCGTGTAACGACAATGCACTTTGCCCTACTTCATTCAGCGCGTCGCAGACAGCCTGGCAATCTTTTTTGGTATTGCAAAACACCACGCAAGAGGATGGCTGATGCAAACTTAATAACCTTTGCAACAACGGAATTTTGCCTTTGCTGGATGTCTCATAAAATTGTTGTTCAATAGGTGGCAGAGCATCTGTTGAGTCAATTTCAATCGCTAAAGGATCGCGTTGCACTCGTCCGCTGATTGCGGCGATGGCTTCCGGCCAGGTTGCCGAAAACAGAAGCGTCTGTCGAGATGCAGGCGCAAAACGGATGACATCATCAATGGCATCGCTAAATCCCATATCCAGCATGCGATCGGCCTCATCCATCACCAGCGTATTCAACGCATCCAGTGATACCGTGCCTTTTTGCAGATGATCCAACAAACGGCCCGGCGTTGCCACGATAATATGCGGCGCATGTTGCAACGAATCACGCTGCATACCGAACGGTTGACCACCGCACAACGTCAAAATTTTGGTATTTGGCAGAAAACGCGCCAGCCGACGCAATTCACCTGCCACCTGATCCGCCAGTTCACGCGTAGGACACAGCACTAAAGCCTGGGTTTGAAATAGCGACGCATCAATTTGCTGTAACAAGCCGAGGCCAAAAGCCGCCGTTTTGCCGCTGCCGGTTTTCGCCTGCACGCGAACATCTTTTCCGGCAAGGATCGCCGGAAGCGCGGCGGCCTGCACCGGCGTCATGGTTAAATAACCCAACTCATCAAGGTTCGTGAGTTGGGCGGGAGGCAAAACATTCAGGGTAGAAAAAGCGGTCACAATCTATTCTCGTGGTCATCGACGCAAAGTCAGCAGGCGCGTATCCTCGCAGATCTACGCTCACGATGCGACAATTTAATCGGTTCTTCATCGGGTGGTGGGTCAGGCATGGGTTGCGGGCGAGGGATCGGATCGGGCACTGGAACAGGATCGCCAGGAATCGGTTCAGGGACAGGAATTTGCAAATAAATAAGTGTCGTCATATTTCCCTCCGGTCATTGGGTGGACTCTTAAAGGGTAGACGCTGATAAATAACAGGCAAAAAAAAAGCCGACTCATCAAAGTCGGCGTCGTACGAATCAATTGTGCTATGCAGTAATTCAAAAAAGGAAGTAAGACAATATGGAGCGCAACGCCCATCGCTTGACGTTGCATTCACCTGCAAGAGAGATATTGCCCTGAATGGGTAGAGAGTTTATTGACTTCGCTCAAACTTTGCGGCGTTTTTGTATACAGACAGCTGGGAAAATTTCTTTTGTTACAACCATTTACTACGATGCAACCATAAAGCAACACCACCAATAAGAACAACTAACAGAATACAAAAAATTGAAAATCCGAATTGCCACCCGCCGCCAGGGATCCCACCAAGGTTGACGCCAAATAACCCGGTCAGAAAGGTACTGGGTAAAAAGACCATTGCCATCAACGACATTGTATAGGTACGACGCGCTAAATTTTCCTGCATCACCTGAGCGATTTCATCCGCCATCACGCCAGTCCGTGCTATACAGGCGTCGATTTCGTCAAGCCCGCGCCCAAGGCGATCGGCAATATCCTGCATACGACGGCGTTGGTCATCGCTCATCCACGGCAAACGTTCACTGGCAAGACGAGCATAAACATCACGTTGCGGTGCCATATAGCGACGCATCACAATTAATTGTTTGCGCAGCAGAGCCAGGAATCCACGCGGTGGAATTTGCTGATCAAGGAGATTATCTTCAAGGTCGATAATTTTATCGTGCAGCTGCTCGATAAATTCGCTGGAATGATCGGTCAACGCATCACATACATCCACCAGCCATCCCCCGCAATCGGTCGGACCCGTGCCCTCTTCCAGATCGCTTACCACATCGTCCAGCGCCAGCACTTTGCGTTGTCGGGTCGAAACAATTAACCGCCCGTCCATATATACACGCATGGCGACCAGTTGATCGGGGCGTTCATCGGTGCTGCCGTTTATACAGCGCAATGTAATCAGCGTGCCTTCACCGAGACGGCTGACTCGGGGCCGTGTGCTCTCGCCCGCCAGCGCATCACGTACGTTATTGGGAAGCAGCGGTGTTGTCGCCAGCCATTGGGCGCTATCATGGTGTACATAATTAAGGTGGAGCCAGCAGGGATGCGCTTCATCAATCACATCTGTATTTTCCAGCGGTTTAACGCCGCCTCTACCATCCAGCATCCAGGCAAATACTGCATCCGGGACATTAACGTCCGATCCCTTAATCGCTTCCACAGTGCCTCCATCATCAACGCATTATTTTGTAGTCTAGCCTTCTGGCCCTGTTACGCAACATCTCATCACCCCATTACCCTGAAATGATTAATAAAATTCTGTCTAAATTGAATACAAAAAGCAAAATGCTTTTCCGTATACAAACCGTGTGAAGTGTTAAATAGCGTCTATCATTATCAGAATTATCTGATCATATGACGTGGCTTTTTTGCGATCGGATAGCAACAAAAATTGATAAAAATAACGGGATCTCAATGATTACGCACAACTTCAATACCCTGGACTTACTCACCAGTCCTGTCTGGAATGATTAGTGTAACTAATAATCATTTATAAAACAGAATGTTATGTTGTTTTTTATTTTGGTTTTTGATATTTGGTCACTATTTGGTACACAAAAAGAAACGAGGCGTTAGCCTCGTTTCTCGGCGATGCTTTCAACATCACCATGCTATCACTGCCGCATCATTAAGCCCATGCGCGGACGCCTGGATCTGGAACGATGAAAGGCTCAAGCTGAGAAATATCAACATCGTCACCAGTTATACGCACGTTGACGTAATAACCTTTTTTCCCAATAAGTACAGGTGTCTCGCTTTCTGGATCGTCGAATACAAGGACAAAACCGATATCATCAATAAACACGGTTGACCAATTGGCATCCAGCCAGCCGCTATTAATCACAATGTCGTTGTATTGCTGTTTGTCAGTAAATTGCAAGCTAACGTCTTTCATGTTAACCACCTTAAACAATTTCGCTTAATTGCGCATCAGTTAATGCCTTATGCCATACTCGAAAATTTCTAACATGACCAAATAAATGACGTTGTCCTGTCGTTGTCTGACCACCGATACGAATAGTTGCGGAGCTTTGAATATAAGTCCAGGTTGTTTTTGTTTCGCTGCTTAACTTACCGTTACTGACTACACATGTGGACCGTTCGGACTTTACCCGCATACCAATAAGCATTTTTTCCAGCCCGGCATTTTCATTTATTCGTCGGTCTGAACCACCTATATCGCAATACGGAAAACCGTCGTACCCACCTGATGAACCAAACCCCATTGTGATCACCGCTCCGGTTTGATGACCGCCGGTATCAAAAACACGCGGCGCTGCATTTGGCGTTTTATACCAGTTCTTATGTACCTCACAAAGAACCGTAAAAGGAAGATTATAAAGGTTATTCTTGATTGGGACTGTCACCATATCGCTTGCCCGCGTTGCTGGTGCCGACCCCGTAACAATAAAAGATGATGCGCCTGCACCAGCCTCAATCTGTGGAGTGGTTACATCGAGACAATCCCCTGATGCCACCATCTGACCTGTATCCGGAGAATACTGGATGAAACCACCAACCGTATTTTCTGTTGTATCTGCTTTTAATGTAGCCTCAAAAAATATCCAGCCAGTTGCATCATCCTTAACAGACCTTGCTGTAACACGGCTTGTCTGACCTGTCTTGCTAATTATGCGGGTGGTAAGGTTCAGGTTTGCTGCTCCTATTGATGTCCTTACCTCCCCATCATAATGTTCAAATAAAATACGAACGGCGATATTATCAACTTCACTTTTTACCCGACAGGATATAGTTACATGCTTTTCGTCCCCTGAAGTATCAACCCCTCCGGCACTCGAATACAGTCCGGTAATGGTATGCGCTTTACTTGTACCAACAATCGAATCCTGTACGACAAACCGGCCATAATTAAACCCAAAACTATCTGTGCCTGTTTCTGTAACGTCCAGTGAAGTTGACTTATTCCACTTCGAAGGGTCTGTACTGTTTATTAACAGGTTTGTGCGCGTCCCCTCAATCAGTAATCCTTCGCGTTCAAAACGTGGCTCATTAATACCAGCCACAGTTAAAACACCTGATTTGTTAATGTAAGTAGCAGTGCTTGCGCGTGAGAAAGAAACAACTTTATCTGATGATATTGTTTTTTCTTCCCCATTAATGGTTACTTTTTTAGTACCAGGGCCGTAGCCCGTGATCATATCGAGAGAATCGTTAAACGGTATCCATACGTCCGGCAGCGGTTGCAAAACATACGCGTAAGGCTGTGCGGTCTGATTGGCGTATTCGTGGGCTTCGTCTCTGTATGTCTTAGCTGAATCGGCTGCGCTTGTCGCTGTTGTTGCAGCGTTGGTTGCAGTGGTAGCTGATTGTGATGCTAATTTTGAGGCTGAAATCACATCTTTGTTGTCGCTAAAAAATTCAACTGCGTCCGCTATTTCTGATTCTTTGCCCTGATAGTAACGCAGTGTTTCGGCGACATCCTGAGCAAGACCATCCACAGAGATCGAATCTGAAAGCAGGATGCTAAATTTAGTTCCAGCCGGAATAGCCGGACTTGCCGCAGGAGTTACCGACAAACTTGTTGCGCTTTTTACCTTTGTGATTGAAAAAATCTGCACCGGATCGCTAATGGCAATAAGAGTGCAACCCACTCTGATCAGAGATAATGCGGCGTTGAATTCAGTCCCTGCCCCGGTAACTGTGTTTCCGCTAACAGCTATAGTGCCTGTTGTGTAAATCATCGCAATAACTCCGTTTTGTTAATTAACTAAACAATTCTACCATTTTGTGATCTGTGTTACACTTTGGGCTTATACATAATGTATTTTTTGATCTATATCAACATACGAAATGATAGCTTCTGCGGTGATTTGCTCATCGGATGGGTGGATCATCACGAACAACAAATGACAGTAAAACAAACAGTAAGGTGAATACAATGAAAAAACTAATTGTTGCTTGCATCTTATCAGCTCTGTCTTTTGGTGCTTTTGCTTCTGTAAATTCGACAGATAAGAGTGATGCTGGCACTGCTCAATATGGTGATACTGGCCTTGATAACCAACGTTCGAGTTATTTCAATACTGACTCATGGAAAGAAAAACAACTACAAGGTAAAATTATTGACAGTGAATGTAATTTACCTATCCATTTTTCTGGTGTAAATGATGGGTGTAAAAAATAAAAACAATGCATAAAAAAACGGGGCTTATGCCCCGTTTTTTATGCTGTCGTTGATGTTCTAAATGATCCGGTGCCTCTTGCTACTATCATTGTTGGAGAATACAACGCGGTACAATATGCGTATCCTTCAGATGATGATGTTTGAGGACAATATATTTTCCCGATAATATCTGATGCTTTTAAACCAGAAAAAGCGCATTGCACTGTTAATGTGCATCCACCATAAGGCACGTAATATGAAATTGTTTTGTTTTTATCTCCGCAACTAAACGTTACGTTATAAGTGGATCTATATTCACCAGACATTAATGAAATAGTCGCCATAAGCATAACTGATTTCGTCAATGCATTATCCGTGCTGTCTTTATATGTGATGGTTGCGCTATAACTTCCGTTATGCCCAAGCACTCGATCTGGACCAACCCCCATGTTAGCAACGTCACCGACAAATGACTTTGCCTCTACTGTACCTTTAAACTTCCCGCTTGTGGCCTGAATCTCACCAGTGAATTTACCAGATGTTGCGTACACCGTACCGCGTACAGTGACGTTGTTGAACTCCGCATTGCCGTTTTTATTTAGCATCCAGCCAGCCGAACCAGCTTTATAGTTGGTTGACTGAATTTGCTGCGCAATCTTCGCGGTAGTGATTGATGCGTCTCTGATCCACGCATCACGGATGTAGCAAGCACCGTTAGTAACATAGAACGGGGTCTGATAGGAGCCACCTGCCGCAGTCATAAGCACGAAACGGTCAACGAGGAAAATACACTGCGATTGAACGTTAGTCCCGCTACCAGTAAGGCCGAGCGACATTCCTGTAGCGTATTTCATACCGTTTTTATCAGTGGCAATCTTAATTGAATATGACGCATCAACGTTACCTTTGAAGTCAGTCAGTGCTTTTGATGTCGTTTCTATCGCCGTTGTGTTTCCGTTAATAGTTACTTTCAACTGGTCGATTCTGGTTGACAATGCCTCGTCTGCCGTTGCCATAGCCTGTGACCATTCCGTGATGCTTGAGTTTACATCGTCGAAAGATGCCGAGATCTGGCCAAATTTTTCCGCGCTTGATGTTTCATGCGTAGAAAGTGCAGTTGACACTTCGGATACTTTCGAATTAATCGTACTGGTAAGCGATGAGTTAAGGCTGCTGATTGCGTCAGTGCGTGCATTCTTCTCATCTGCGATCGCTTTATCCATCCTGGTTACGTTGCTTGTCACCTTGCTATCGAGCGTGGAAATTGACGCATTAACCCCGCTAATAGCTTCTGCGCGTGCGCTCGCCTCATCTGCGATTGCTTTATCAAGACGGGAAACGCTCGCGTCGGTCTTGCTTTCAAGACTACTGACGCTGGCGTTAACGTTGCTAATAGCTTCTGCGCGTGCGCTCGCCTCATCTGCGATTGCTGTGTCTACCCTTGCTATTTCCGCTTTTGTTTTTCTTTGTCCTTTCCTGTATTTCGCCTCAATAACAGTGCTCATCTTGCTTTGCGCCATTGAGTTATTAATAAGCGCCAGAGATGCGTTTTGCAGACCTGCTTTCGCCTGAACTATCTCGTCGCTGTTTTTATCAACCTCACTTTTAACGCTGCCAAGCGACGCGCTGATACCTGATATCGCCTGAGCGCGTGTGCTTGATTCGTCAGCGATAGCTTGATCAAGACGGCTAACACTGGCATTTGTGTTATTTTCAAGCGTTGTTAAATCAGCTTTAACCACTGTTATTGCGTCGCTTCTTGCCTGCGTTTCATCTGATATTGCCTTATCGAGGCGCTTAACACTGGCGTCAGTTTTCTTGTCAAGCGTTGAGATACTTGCGTTCACGTCGCTGATAGCCTGAGTACGCGCACTTGTTTCGTCTGCAATTGCCCGATCAAGACGGTTTACGCTGGCGTCAGTTTTCTTGTCAAGATTGCTTATTGAGGCATTTACACCGTTAATAGCTTCAGCGCGAGCGCTGGCCTCGTCAGCTACTGCGCGTTGCACATTAGAGATCTGACCTTTAAGGTTTGTGTCCATCACATTCATTTCTGCCGTGATGGTTTCCAGTGATTCCGCTGTCGCTTTTTTCTCTTCAGCGATAACGTTGTCAATGCGGTCAATTTCCGCTTTCGTCTCTGTCCTGCCTTTCTTGTACTGAGCGGTAAGAGTTACGCGAGTGTTAGTCTGTGCAAGCGAGTTATTAATAAGAGCAAGTGAGGCGTTTTGCAGACTTGCTTTTGCTTGCGCTAGTTCGCTGCCAACTTTTTCGCTAGACACCTCTAGCGAGTCGATTCTCGACTCATGCTGTCCAATATCATCGGCGTTTTCCTTAACCTTTTTATAAAGATCTTCCGTTTCTTTTTTAAGTGTGTCCGTGTCAGCTTTTATTGATCCTGTTTCTATGGTTAGGTTGTCAGTTTCAGTCCTTAAATCGTCAGTTATATTGGTCAGATTATCAGTTGCAGTTTTGAGGTTGTCAGTAGCAGTTTTAAGGTCATTCGTAGCGCTTTCGATAAGATCAGTGCGGTCGCCTAGATCTTTAATGTCACCAACCATTTCTTTAAATTGTTTGGAATTCATTACGTCTTTGGTGACGTAATCGGTAATTTCGTCAAAGTTTTCTGTTGGCTTACCTGACGCTTCCACAAAGTCAGACACACCAAAAGCGTTACGCGTGCGCACATAAACGTAATATATGTGACCTGTATTCATGCCGCCAAACGTCCACTGATGACCACGCCCCGTATATTGTGCTTTAGTGGTTACTGATGCCGGGTCGGTGATCTGTGTTTCACCTGAGTAATAAAACTCGTAACTGGTATCAGTGGTAAGCGTTGTTCTGCTGATCGGATACACTGTTGCCTGGAATACACCAGGAACCCAATTAACGCCAATCGGGGCTGCTGGTGCACCAATAACCAGATCAACTATACTCTCAGCGCCCTTCATGCCAGTATCATTACGACCGCGAATGCCTAATGAGTAGGTTCCTGAATCAATGCCATAAAAATCATAACTGTAATTCGTAGTTTCGTAGCTTTTAACCACAGCGCCGTCGGCGTTATACACGCGAATCTCAAAGGTCAGGCGACGCGTTGTCGTCTGTGTTTCCCATGTTGCGCGACATTGAACCGTTTCAGATCCAACGTTTAACACCTTCAGATTTTCAATGTTCGGCACGCGGAAGTGATTAAGCGTGTCGTTATTGATCTCGAAGATTGCGCCATTATCGACTACGGCCTGCTTATGTGGATCATGCTGTGCGGCCTCGATGGTGTATACGCTGTTATTTTCTGTTTCTGCTACGCTGGTGATTCGACATAAAACGGGTTTTGCTGCGTTGGTTGATACAGCAAAAACAGTACCGTTACGAATCCATGCCGGGGCGGATGCAAGGGTAATTTTGTTTCCGCTAACTCCAGTGATCTGGTGTTTTTTAAACTTGCCATCGCTATCAAGCAGGCTGATCGTATCTCCAGCGGAGATATATTTGGCATCAACCTTGTCTACAGTTATTACTTTGCCATTGTTCGCAACGATGCGACCGCCTAAGCGAGCGCCTGCGCGGTTATTGTCCAGGATTTCGATAATATCACCTGGCGTAAAGTGAATCGCGTCACGGGCCATTTTAAACGTGAATTTTGACGGCTCGCGTTTTGCTGTTTCTATCAGCCATTTGCCAGCGCGGTACGCTTGCCCGCGTGACGTGCAACCGAAAGCCTCTAGCGTGGTTTCGTTATAACCATCGCGGGCGATCAGTTCATCGTCTGCCACGTATTCTTTTGATTGCTCCCAGCCGTTTTCCGGGTCAGTCCATGACACAATCACGGCGTTGTAAGATTCTGCGCGGGCAATACTTGAACGAGTAAACGCGCCATCAACTACGTTTGCATTTGTAATGGTGGCGATTGGATCTTGTGGCGCATCAATCATCACGGTAAGGCGCTGCCCGTCCCATAATGCAATACCACGGAACATGCCTGCAATATTATCCAGTAAGTCGCGTGCGCTAATTTGTTCCGTGATGTAAGCATTAAGCGTCATGCGAGGTTCAAAGCCGCCGTAACCATCGCTAACCAACTGATCGCAGTATTGGGAAAGCGTATATAATGCGCCATCGTCAACATCAATGTAACCAGCGTGGCGAGCAAGTCCGAAACGTTCATTTTTAACCAGATACCGGAAAAGCCATGCAGGGTTATTGGTGTACGCTTTTTTAAATCCACCAAGCCATAAACCGGAATACGTGCGCGTTTCAGGGTTATAGTTGTCCGGCACATCAACAATCAGTCCGCGCAGATGATAAGTGCGGGCAGGAGTATCAGTATACTGGTCATGGTCAATTACCGCGCCAGCTACAGCGGTATGAGGGTAAGACAGGTTATCGTCGATTATCTCGCTGTAACTGCTCCACCGCGTATCATTACGAAGAAGATCGCTTTTGCTGTCTGGCGTTACGCGACGAACGCGAATATCAAACGGCTTTTCATCCGGTGCGTTGATAACGTGAGCTTCCAGGTATTCACCACTCTGTTTACCAGGCCCGATCGTAATGTCTTTAACCAGCGACCACGTCGATGATGATGATGGCTTAACATCAACCATTAACATGACTGACGTGTTATATTGATTGCCCTTATCATCTGACTGAACTAGAGCATCAACGCCAACATTCAATCTAACGCGGGTGACGTTTGGGTCTGAAACGGTCCTGATTATTGGCGTATCGTGAGTTACCTTCGCATTGACAATAACAGTTGATTCAATGGCGTTAAAACCGTTAATCGGTGATTGGTCAGCTGTGCCATTGCGCCACGCTATACTTACCCCAGGGATTGACGTATTTCCGTTGGCGTCAGTAACAGGCGTGTCATTAAGCATCACATCATTTAATGGCGCTTTCTGGTTTACCGGGCCGTATATCGGCCCCTCGCTGAGAATGTCTAAAACACGATAAAACTGTTTATGATACAGGTTATCGTTCAATAAATGTGGTGTTTTGGCTTTGCCGCCGCCGCTACTCATGGTTTTTCTCCTGTTAACTTACAACGTCTAATGCATCTCTGTTGTTGCTTGTGTCTATGCCTAACGATCCGACGTTTGAACCTATTTTCATTTCACCCAACAGGATTGGCACTGGTCTACCCTGGCCTACCTTGTTTTCAACGCTGGTGTAGGTGTTGTTCGTTATGGTGTTATCTTGTGCGCTTTCTGCTGACGTCTTTATCTTCAGGTTGCGAGACATAAAGATCGAGAACGCAACGCTAACCACTGAAACACCAATCAAGATCCAACCCACAACACCAATCCCCGCAATACCACCTTCAACTACTGGAGCAATAATGATGGTTGTTCCGTCAGGGTATTTACTGTTAACCGCTGCTGGCGCGGTCTTTTCGTCATAATCTTTTCCGGCAATTCGTAAGCGCAAAGGTGTATTTAAAAAAGCCTTCTTGAACTCCTGATCCTGCGCGGTCAATAGGCTAAGTCCTTGCGCTGGCGTATCAACGTTTAAACACACTTTGCCGTAATATCTTCGAAGATTGCCCGTAAATCTAAATTTGAGCATTTGTCAGATCTCCATATTGAATGCGTTTGTCGAACATACGCGGGCCGCATTTGCTCGCGGCGGCTTAGCAGTCCGGCATTGTCATGATGCAAAACAGTGTTATCGCCCAGGAAAATCATCGCGTGGCATGGGTCAGCGCCTTTAAACGGCTGGCGGATAATCACGTCACCAGGCTGAATGCTTTGCGCATCAACCATGAAAAACCCGTTCAATGGCAGGTTTTTTATGTACAGGTTTTCCCCACGCAGCCACCACCCATCGTGGCGCTCAAAGTCAGGTAGATCCACGCCGCAAAGGTGATAGGCGTCACGGAAAAGCGAGTAGCAGTCTGTTTTCCCGTGCTCAAATTTACGGCCTAACAGGTGCGCTACCGGGAGAAACTTTCTCACCCTGCCACCTGAACATAAAAACCACGGCAGGCCGGAAATAACATGCTGTTGTCGATCCCGTGCCGACAATACCAGGGTATCATCGGTGTGGGAGTGGAAAACTGCTGTTATAACGCCTAATTCGTCAGCTTTGATATAATCGTCAGGCGAGATTTTAAAGCTGTTGTGCGGCGTTTCAGACACGTTTAAGCACGGGTAAAAATAATCGTTATCTATCACCAGGCCGCAAACTTCCTCACGCGGGTGTGCTGCTGCATAGCGAATCATTTTATCTTCAAGCGCCATAATCAACCCACCTTGCTTGATCCTGGGAAACATGAAATTGGTAACGGATTCGGGCGCGGAAAACGCAAACGGCAACCGCTTAGGCGGTGGCTGCATTTATCCAGCTTTGGATCGCTTGTCGATTCGTCTTTGTCAGTAGCTACAGGGCCGCCACTATATCCGCAACCGTCGCCGCGATATTGCCACTGGCAAACGTCAGCGAGGATTGTGCGCCCAGGGATAACCGCTTTATCAGCATCAATTGGCGTTGACAGTTCATATTGCACCTGGTCCGCTGTTTCTTCGCTCATCGCTTCAACGACGTAAAAAGACACAGCCTCAATAGATGGATCTGCATCTGGATTGCCGTTGGGGAAGTTAACGGCGTCCAGGTATTTTACTTCCACCTGGCGGCGAGTAACCTTCATTCCTCGCAGGTCGTTGAAATCGTTATTCATCCCGGTGATTAGCCCGCCAATGTTGGCTACTACCATTTGGGGGCGTGAGTAAACGCCTTCGTTTTTCATTTCGAAGCCAGTTGCCTCGATCGGGTAGCTGTTGTAAGCCAAGCCCTTCCAGATAACCTGGCCGTAATAGCCATTCGCGCCGGAATGGAAGCGGATAACCTCGCCACCCAGGGGCGTAAGGTCCAGCTCAAATAAGTCAATGACCGCGCCGACTCCGGCATCGACGGAATCAATAATCATCTCTCTCGGAATATTGCGCATTTTCTCACCTTGTCATTTTGTGATCTGCGTCACGCTAAATCATACCAAAATGGATTGATCGAGGTTTTTACAATATGTATATTTTACTCAAATGAAGGGGAAGTTAACAAAATGGCACAAAGGGCGCGGGATGAACGATAAACTATGGAGACTGACCTTATTTGTGAGTAATGGGCGTGATATCGAGGCTGAATTCGATAACCCTAGCGACGCCTTAGAAACGTCCATTTACCTATCAGAAAAAGATGATCGCGTCCTGGGCTACCGGATTAAACCGATTAAAAGCGGGGATCAGTAAAATGCAAAAATACCGTCTAGATGTATGGATGGCAGGCAGTAAAGATTGGGAAGGTTACGGATTATATGACAGTTACGAAATGGCAGTCGAGGAAGGAGAAAAACTTGTTCGCTTCTTCGGGCGCGCCAGGGAATTCAAAATAACTCAGGTACAAATAGATGAGAAGGTGGAAGATATGAACCCGAAAGATATTAACTTTAACGTCAATGTTAATTTTGCTGACTCTATGGATCAGTCTTGCCCTGGTGAAATACACGCAAAGGGTTTCCCGGCTGATGATCCTGATGCAAAACGCGAATACGAAAAAGCGGCAAAAGATTTCTGTATCGACAATTTAAGTTGCTTTGATTAAAAATTATGAAATGGTACAACATCTTTACTTATAATGAAGGGAAATTATTCTGGAAGATACCAACAAGCGGTAGAATTACCAACGGCAAGGAAGCCGGAAGTTTGCACAACGGGTATATTGTTATCTGTGTGCAAAATAAAAAGTATAAGGCACACAACATAATTTGGGAAATGCACAACGGCCCGATCCCAGAAGGGTATGTGATTGACCATATAAACCATATAAGGAGTGATAACAGAATATAAAATCTAAGAATGATAACAAAACAAGAAAACATGAAAAATATGCCGTTATCCAGAAGGAATAAGAGCGGGTGCATTGGCGTATGGTGGAATGAAGCGAATAAAAAATGGATTGTAAGAGTGATGATTAGTGGGGTGTATCGGCATATAGGGTGTTTTAATAGCTACCTTGATGCGTGTAACGCCTCAAAAGAAGCGCACGAAATCGGAGGGTACTATAAAGAACATGGCGCGGCGCAATCACAGTGATTATGTATACACGTTGAAACAGGCCGCCCGCCTTATCGGTTATCATGAACACGAATTTATTGATTTGCTGATTGAGCGCGGGATACTGTACCAGGTCTGCTTAACGCTGTACCCTAAAGCGAAATACCTACAGGAAAAGTTATTTATCATCATGACGGATGAAAACCAGGTTAATCACTCATTCGTCACTGATAAGGGATTGACATATTTGAAGGGGGCGTTATGAGATGTGCGAACATTACGTTCTGGAAATGATCATTATCATTATTGGATTGTCATGCATTCTGCTATCGACACTATAAACCCCGCCGTGGCGGGGTGTTTTTTTTAATCGTAGGATAGAAATGCTACTTCTTTGCCATCCCAAGTCGTACAGCCGATATATCCATCACCCATATCATGAAGATACCACGTCTCGCCATTATCAGCCCGGACAGTAAGATCATTAATTTCATAGTCGGCGAACAATGTAAAAGCGCCAGTGCGCTCCACTACACAAAAATAAGGCATATCCCCTCCCTCTAATTAATAACTTGCTCAAATGTTGCATTTAGCGTGTATAGCGGACCGTCTTTAGTCATGCTCCAGCTACGGCAAACAAAAAGCCTTTGCACGTTATCCATCGACGGCGACCAGTAAAAAGCCTCGACAGCGCCACGCGCCCTCAAGAATGCTTCCGCCTGGATCGCTACATTCCCACCATCGCCGCATCCTGCACTACTGCCTTTAAAAACCAGGGTGTAACTATCAAGTAATGTGTTAATCCCTTTCGCCTGGCGTTGTTCATACCCATCACCAAGTTTAATGACAGATACGTTTGGTTCCCTGGTCACGCTGTAGCTTCTTTGCGGCGTCCATCTGAACACTTCCGGCATAAAACCCCCACAAGTTACATTTTGTATATATCTTTACGCGCTTCTACGCGAAAAATGAGATCTTTGTCACAATGATTATAGCTAGTTTACAAAATGGCTTCACGTAGCATGCAACAAGATGTATATAGAAAGCAAGAAGAAAGCAGTACCAACGAAGGAGGCCCAAAATGAAACGCTATGTAGTAGTAATGCTAAATAACGCATTCGAACAAGTGGAAATAGCAATCGTTAAGGGTTTCGACGACGCATTCAAATACGGTCAATTCATGATGAATGCGAAAGAAGATGAATACCGGGACTTCTTCCTGAAGGCACTTAACTAAGGATGATGGGGTGAGTTATGAAACTGGTAGCGATTGACAAAAACCTGAAAGCACAGAAAAACGCGCCGGAACGTGTAGTTAAAAAAGCAAGGGAGCTTTTGAACGCGTTTTTAAACAAGGATGTGTCGCCCAAAAAATTAAAAGACGGTTACGGCTACGCCTTCCGCGCCAATTTAGACTGGCGAGTCTATAGCCAGGATCTGAAGGAGTGGGTGATTGTTGAACATCATAAATTTAATGAATTATCTGGCGTGCGCGGTTGCCATAAGTGAGTCGGGATATGAAGGACGATAAATTCACCTGGCGTGAGATCTGGAACATCTGGTTAGTGATGTCCAGTAGGAGTTACATCGCACGTAACGGCAGACTGTAGGAGAAAAAAGTGATTATTGAAGAAACAAAACGTTGTTATGGTGTCCGGTTAGATCTTGAAAATGATGTATTGTGGATAACCGAACTTATGGGGACTGACACCATCGTGATTGACAAGTCGCAGGCTGTACAGCTTATTGCTGGACTACAAAAGTTTGTTGATGGTGAGTTTAAAAACGAAGAGGTAGACTAAGAAAAAGGCCACTATAAGTGGCCTTAGTGTTATTTGCGGCGCGGTTGCAACATTCCGCCCGGTCTTTGAGATTCCCTTGTTATCATCTTCATAGCTACACGTTCCATTGTCTGTTCAAGTCTGCGGCTGTCTTCGTCGCTGAATCCGTTCGTTGTCTGAATGCTGATACTGACAGGCATACTAATACCGCCACCGCCGCCAATATCACGGCCCGGAATAACTCTGCCGTTCTCGCCAGGAATCATATATTGATTCCCGTTAGGCGTCTGGAATAGCTCCGTCCTGTTGTTTTCCCCGACACGGTACAAGTTGCCACCAATGACGCTACCACCATTAAAGCGCCTGCCACCGAAGATGGATGTTGCCAGAGACATGATCGCAGTGAGTGCCGCAGAGCCAGCCGCCGCCCAGCTACCGCCAGTTGATGCTGCTGTTGCCGCCGCTGCCGGGGCCGCTGCCGCAGCGATGCTACCCTGAGCGGCTACCGCACTTGCCGTTGTGCTGGCCTGCGTTGCCTTGCTTTGTGTCTCCATCATGATTTGATCTGCTATCCAGTTGGCGGCTATGTCAGAAAGCCTGTTGCCGATGTTCCCTAGTATATTGCTCCCTAAGTTAGCAAAAACATCGCTCAATGATTGAGTGCCGTTAAGCAGGCCAACAAGCGCATTGCTCATGCCACCTTTAAGGCCATTAACGCAATCACCGATAAGGCCGTTAGTGTCGCTTTGCGCCTGCCACTGCTCCCATTTCAGATCGCGGATCTGCTGCTCATAGGCTAACAATTCCTGTTTCTGTTGTGCTTCTGTAGCGCCCAGGTCGATAAGCATTTGCTTACG
>OBJQ01000554.1_pt1 | contig 27568 bp, 22 predicted proteins | sample 1519921 | NCBI WGS metagenome assembly OBJQ01 (sample SAMN04209244, study PRJEB22552) | human gut metagenome | biome: gut; material: feces | host: Homo sapiens | place: USA: Oklahoma
GGGCCGCTAGGGGGGTATCGCACACGGCTTTGCCGTGTGCGTATCTAGGGGGGATGCAATCCCCCCTGGACGAGTTTTACTCGACAATAGCCAGAATATCGTTCTGACGCACGATGGTGACCTCGTCGCCGTCCAGCTTCACCTGGGTGCCGGCATACTTGCTGGTGATGACCTTGTCGCCCACCTTCACGTTCATGACGACTTCCTTGCCGTCCACCATGCCGCCGGGGCCGACAGCCAGAACCTCAGCCACTTCGGGCTTCTCCTTGGCGGCGCCGGTGAGGATGATGCCGCCCTTGGTGGTCTCCTCGGCCTCTACCAGCTTGACAACAACGCGGTCAGCCAAAGGTTTCAGTTTCATAACGGGTTCCTCCTTATATGATGGTTACTTAATAAACAAATTCCAATGAGATTTAGCACTCTAAACATCTAAGTGCTAACCACGTGTATTATAGTAATCGTTTCCTGTTCAAAAATCAACCCCCTTTTTCAAAAAAGAGGGCTGTTTCAAAAAATATTTACGATGCGTTCACAAACTGACAAAAAGAGTGCTAATTTTGTCGGGCGAGTGTTTTCCGCAGCACAGCCAGACCGGCAAGCAGCAGCAGGGGAAAGACCGCCGCGGCCAGCAGACCGTATTGCAGGTGGTCGCCCCAGGCGGAGGAGACCAGTCCCACCAGACCGGGACCGGCGGAGCATCCCAGGTCTCCGGCCAGGGCCAGCAGGGCAAACAGGGCGGTGCCGCTGCGGGGAAAACAGGCTGCCGCCAGACTAAAGGTGCCCGGCCACATGCAGCCCACCGCCATGCCGCACAGGGCGCACCCCACCAGCGCCAGAGCGGGCCAGGGGGAGAGGGAGACCAGCAGTATCCGGCGATGCACAGGACGGTGCTGGCCGTCATAAAGCCGGTGGGGGAGGGGTGACTGCGGCTGTAAGCGGCGTAGACTAGCCGGGACAGGCCCATCAGCAGGGCAAAGGACAGAGGTCCGGCTAGATCGCCCACCGTTTTGGACACGCCCAGCGCAGACTCTGCAAAGGCGCTGGCCCACTGGGAGATGGAAAGCTCACTGGCTCCCGCGCAGGCCATCAGCAGCAGAAACAGCCAAAATCGGGGCGTGCGGAACAGCTGCCCCAGGGAGAGGTCGGACTCGCCCTCCGGCGTGAGAGTGGCCAGGGGGACCTGGGTAAACACCAGGGCGTTGACCAGGGGGAGCAGAGCCCAGAGTATGGCCAGGATACGCCAGTTCTGGGTGCCGAAACAGACAAAAAACAGGGTGGACAGGGCGATGGTGGCCACGCTGCCCCAGCAGTAGAAGGAGTGGAGCAGACCCATCACCGCCGACTTGCGGCGGGTGGGGCAGGCCTCGGCAATGGGGCTGACCAGCACCTCCAGCAGACCGCCGCCCAGGGCGTAGACAACCACAGCGGTCGTCAGACCAGCCAGAGGGGGGATTCGGCCGGGCAGCACAGCCAGCAGAACAAGGCCCAGTGCAGCAAACAGATGGGCGGCCACCATGCATACCCGCCAGCCGATCTTATCCACAAACCGGGCGGACAGGCCGTCCACGCACAGCTGCACCAGAAAATTGACAGTGATGAGCAGGGCAATCTGGTCCAGAGAGAGGGAGAATTCCCGCTGGAAGGTGAGAAAGAGCAAAGGGGCAAAGAGGTTGATGACCGACTGGACGATGTACCCGGCAAAGCAGGCCCCCAGAGTAGCTTGATAGCTGTGTCGCATAAAGATAGCCCCCCTATTTAAAGGTGGGGGGCGTAGCTTGCCCCGTTGGGATAGAAGAAGTGAATTTTCTTTTCGGAGAGGCGCACGGTAAAGGAGGTGCTCTCCAGCACCTCCCCATCCACCACCGCCACCAGGGGTTCCTTGCTGGACCAGGTGAGCTCCTGGCCGTGGAAATCCTCAATGAGCTGGGGGTAATCCTTGTAGCGGCCCTTGGCGTACTGGCCCACCAGACGGATAAAGGTGAGCAGGCTCACCTTGCCTACCAGCAGCATATCAAGCACCCCGTCGTCGGGCATCGCGTCGGCCACCGGCATAAAGCCGCCGCCGTAGTACCGGCCGTTGCATACGCAGACAATGGCGGTGGGGCCGCTGTAATGGACCGGACCCATCTGCACCTCCATGGGACGGCAGATACCTTTTAAAAAGATGTTTTCGATCAAAGAGAGAATGTAGGCTCCCTTGCCGGTGACAAAGGGCAGGTCCTTATACCGGTGCACTCCAGCGGCGATGCGGGCGTCTACGCCCCCGCACACCACATCCAGTCCCAGCTTGCCGTTGCAGTCCATCAGGTCCAGCGTGGTCTGGGGACCGGTGGCCAGAGCCTCCAGGTCGTAGAACAGGTCCCGGTAATTGGGACCAAATACCTTTAAAAAGTCGTTGCCGGTGCCTTTGGGCACACAGGTAATGGCGGCGTTGTCAAAGCCTGCCGCCCCGTTGACCACCTCATTTAGGGTGCCGTCTCCGCCGCAGGCCCAGATGCGTACCGGCTCGCCGGTCTGGGCGGCCTGCCGGGCCAGCTTTTCCGCGTGGCCCTCTCCTTCGGTAAAGACCCGCTCGTGGGGGAAGGAGACCCGGTCCAGCTGGTCCAGCAGAGCCTGGGTGCTGCCCTTTCGTCCGGCCACGGGGTTGATAATGAACAGATGGCGCAAAAAATCACCTCAAACGGCCCCAAAGGGCCGAAACTTATTTAATACCGTACATAAACAGGTCGCACTTGAGCATGCCGTTGTAGAGCTTACGCTTCTTGTCCGCCTGCTTGCCAAAGGTGCGCTCGAACTCCGTGTGGGAGGACAGCAGGTAGAGCTTCCACCCATCAGGGAACTTGGCCCAGGCCTTGCCGAAGGCCCGGTAGAGTTCCTCGGCCTCTTTGCGCTCCATGATGCGCTCACCGTAGGGGGGATTGGTGACCACCCGGCCGTAGAGCCCGCCCCAGTGGAAGGTGCGGGCATCGTCCACGTCAAAGTGTACCACGTCGTCTACCTCGGCCAGCTCTGCGTTGTGCCGGGCCAGCTCCACCGCGTCCGGGTCCAGATCGCCGCCCCAGATCTCGTAGTCCCCGTCAAACTCCTGGTCCATAGCCTGGTCGGCGGCCTCCAGCCACAGCTTCTTGTCCACAAAGGCCCACTTCTGGGCAGAGAAGGTGCGGTTGAGGCCGGGGGCACGGTTCTTGGCGATGAGGGCGGCCTCGATGGGGATGGTGCCGCTGCCGCAGAAGGGGTCGCACAGAGGGTCACGGCCCTTGTACCAGGAGAGCATCACCATGGCGGCGGCCAGGGTCTCCCGCAGAGGCGCCACCACGCCGTGAGCCCGGTAGCCCCGCTTGTGCAGTCCCGCACCGCTGGTGTCCAGCATGAGGGTAGCGGTGTCCTTCATAATGGAGAACTGGATCTGGTAGAGGGCGCCAGTCTCCGGCAGGGTGTTGAGCCCGTACTTCTCCCCCAGCCGGGCGGCTACCGCCTTCTTCACAATGGCCTGGCAGGCGGGCACGGCGTGGAGAGCAGAGTTGAGGCAGTGTCCCTTGACAGGGAACTGTCCCTCCCGGGGGATAAAGCGTTCCCAGGGCAGGGCCTTGGTGCCCTCAAACAGGGCGTCAAAATTGTCCGCCGGGAAAGAGCCCAGCACCAGCAGCACCCGCTCTCCGGTGCGCAGGTTCAGGTTGAGCCGGGCAATGTCCAGCGCCGAGCCCCGGCACAGCACCCGGCCGTTCTCTGCCTGGACTCCCTCCAGATTCAATCGGCGCATCTCGTCGGCGCACAGGCCTTCCAGCCCAAACAGGGTGGGCACGGCAAAGGTCAAATCATTCACAGTAAAACCTCCCGGACCGGGCGCTGTACCCGGCCATTTTTCCAATAAAAAAACAGTTCCCAGCCTGCGAAAAACAGAGAAAAAAGGAGCTGTATGGACGCTTATCACATATAGTATATCGGACTGGGGAAAAATTCGCAATTCCTTTTCCAAACTGGAAGGGTTTGCTATGGAGTTTTCACAAAAAATATGGTATGGTATGGGCAACGGGACGTAAGAGTATACAGAGTCTCGCAAGAAAGGAGTGTGCTATGGAAGCGATCATATGGCTGGGCGTGATGATTGCCTTTGCCGTGGGCGAGGCGGTCACCGTAGGGCTGACCAGCATTTGGTTTGCGGTAGGCGCCCTGGGCGCGCTGATCACCGCTGGGCTGGGGCTGGGATTCTGGCCGCAGATCACTGTGTTCATCGTTTTGTCGGGCATTACCCTGGCTCTGGTGCGTCCGCTGGCCAAAAAGCTGCTCCGGCCGGGCTACTCGGCCACCAATGCCGACCGGGTCATTGGAACGGTGGGCGTGGTCACCCAGGCGGTGAATAATCTGGCTGGTGAGGGGCTGGTAAATCTGGCCGGCCAGGTGTGGAGCGCCCGGAGCAAAACAGAAGAGGTCATCCCCGCTGGACAGGAGGTGCGCGTGCTCCATATCCAGGGGGTCAAGGTCATCGTGGAGCCGGTAACGGCAGACCAGACCAAGGCAGTATAAACATCGGGAACAAGGAGGAAACATATGGGCTTTATGGACATCATTACAAAATTGATCCCTGTCATCGTCATTATCCTGATCCTGCTCATCCTGGCGTCCAACATCCGGGTGGTACAGCAGTCCCGGGCCTACGTCATTGAGCGTCTGGGCGCGTTCCAGACCGTGTGGGGTGTGGGCCTGCACTTCAAGATCCCCTTTATTGAGCAGGTGGTCAAAAACGTGTCCCTGAAGGAGCAGGTGGTGGACTTCCCGCCCCAGCCTGTCATCACCAAGGATAACGTCACCATGCAGATCGACACCGTCATCTACTTCCAGATCACCGACCCCAAGCTCTACACCTACGGCGTGGAGCAGCCCATGAGCGCCATCGAGAACCTGACCGCCACCACCCTGCGTAACATCATCGGCGATCTGGAGCTGGACCAGTCTCTCACCAGCCGCGACCACATCAACGCCCAGATGCGTGCCATCCTGGACGAGGCCACCGACAACTGGGGCATCAAGGTTAACCGTGTGGAGCTGAAGAATATCATGCCTCCCCGGGATATCCAGGAGTCCATGGAGAAGCAGATGCGGGCCGAGCGTGAACGCCGTGAGTCTATCCTCCAGGCCGAGGGCCAGAAGCAGTCCCAGATCCTGGTGGCCGAAGGTGAAAAGCAGTCTGCCATCCTGAAGGCTGATGCCGCCAAGCAGGCCGCTATCCTCCAGGCTGAGGGTGCCAAGCAGGCCAAGATTCTGGAAGCCGAAGCAGAAGCAGAGGCCATCCTGAAGGTGCAGCAGGCTACCGCCGACGCTATCCGGCTCATCAACGAGGCCGCCCCCGGCGAAGGCGTTTTGAAGATCAAGGCTCTGGAGGCCTTCACCGCCGCCGCCAACGGCAAGGCCACCAAGATCATCATTCCCAGCGAGATCCAGGGTCTGGCTGGTCTGGCCGCAGGCGCCAAGACCATCTTCGATACCGAGGACCCGAAAGCGTAAATCCTTTGATCCTATCCCGGGGAGGGTGCTCCCCGGGATTTTTTATGCCAAAAACAGGAAAATTAGCAATCATTGCACCGAAAAAAACAAAGAAAAGCTCATATACTTCTTGTTGGAGAAAACAAAAGGAGGGAGCGGCGTGGGGCGAGGAAAGGGACCGGGCGTGGGGCTGGGCCTTTTGGTGATGTGTTTTGTTCTGGCGCTGACCCCGGTGGGGGAGCCGGTGCAGAGCGCGGAGGGAGAGGCTGAGGTGGAGGTGCCGGTGGTGGCCCTCACCTTTGACGACGGACCCCGGGCGGATACCACCGGCTGGCTGCTGGAGCAGCTGGAGCTGCGGGAAGTGCCCGCCACCTTTTTTATGGTGGGCAACCGAATCCCTGGCAACGAGAAGCTCATCCGTCAGATGAAGGACCAGGGGTGCCAGATCGGGGTGCACACCTATGACCACGTGGATGTGACCGGACTGAGCCAGACCGATTTTGACCTGCAGATCGGCAAGACCCGCACCCTTCTGCGGGAGATTTTGGGGGAGGGAAACTACTGGCTGCGGCCGCCCTACGGCTTTGTGGACCAGGGAGTACGGACCTGGTCGGACGGGCCGATTATTCTGTGGTCGGTGGACCCGGAGGACTGGAAGGACCACGACGTGGAGCGCATCGTGGCCAGCGTGGTGGAGCGGGTGGAGGACGGCGACGTGATTTTGATGCATGACATCTATCAGTCCTCCGCAGAGGCGGCCATCCGCATCGTAGACGCTCTGGAGGAGAAGGGGTTCTGCTTTGTTACGGTGGAGCAGCTCATGGCCCGCCAGGGGATTGCACCGGAGGCAGGAGTGATTTTCCCGGAGCGGCCATAAAAAATCCCCGGCCTGATGGCTGGGGAAGGGAATATGGCGTTACACGCCCATGGTGCTGGTCTCGGGGAGGGTGGAGCCGCCGTCAATGACGAACTGGGCACCGGTGAGATAGCTGGCCTCGTCGCTGGCAAGGAAAGCGGCCAGCTCGCCCACCTCGGTGGGATCGGCCAGGCGGCCCAGAGGAATGGCGGAGGCGATACCGTCGATGACACTCTGGGGGTTGTCCGGGCAGGACTGCTGGGCCATCCCCTTCACCATGGGGGTGAGCACATAGCCCGGGCAAATGGCGTTGACGTTGATGGTGGGAGCAAACTCCCGGGCCAGGGCCTTGGTGAGACCCACCAGGGCGGCCTTGCTCATGGCATAGGCGGCCTCGCCAGGGTCGGCCACCATATCGCCGGTGACGGAGGACATAATGACGATCTTGCCCCATTTGCGCTCCAGCATGCCGGGGATCACCGCCTTGCAGGTGTTCCAGGCGCCCTTCACGTTGATGTCCAGGTGGGCGTCCCGGTCCTCATCGCTCTGGGTAAGGAAGTCTCCCAGCTTGCAGATGCCGGCGTTAGATACCAGAATGTCGATGGGACCAAAGGCGGCCTGGGCGGCCTCCACCCCGGCCTTTACACTAGCGGGGTCGGACACGTCCATACGCACCGCCATGGCGTTCTCGCCCAGCTGGGCGGCCAGCTCCTCTACGGCGGCGCCCCGGGCGGCCAGAATCACTTTGGCTCCGTGCTTGAGAAAGGTGCGGGCGATGCCCTCGCCGATGCCCTTGGAGGCGCCGGTAATGAGGGCGGTCTTTCCGGTCAGCTTACCCATGGTAAAACAGCTCCTTTTAGATTCTATATCGTATAATATAGAGAAGATAATACAAAATCAGCCCTGAAGAGCCTGCTGTGTCAGCTCAATGAACCGCTCTCCAAAGTGGGACAGGTACCGGTCCCGGCGGTAACCCACCACCAGACGGCTGATGGTAGAGGGGTCGGTGAGAGGGAAGAAGTCCAGCTTGTCGGTGGAGGAGCGGGCGGCGGTGACGTGGATGGTCTTGACAAACAGCTCCGGGCAAATGGTGATGCCCACCCCCGCCTCGGCCATGGCCAGCGTAGTGATGGTGTTCTCCGTCTCCAGAATCAGCTTGGGTTTGAAGAAATGGCGGCTGAAATACTGGTCCACGATGCTGCGGGTGCGGTTTCCACGCTTGATGAGAATGAAGGGCATGTGCTGGAAGGCGTCAATGTCCGCGCCGTCGGCAAACTGCTTACGCATCTCCTCCGCCCGGTCGCCGAAGATCTGGTCGGTAAAGCTGCGGGGCACCACCAGCATCAGGTCCTCCTGGGTCAGGGGGACTACCTCCACACCCTCCATCATGATGGGCTGGAAGCAGACGATCAGATCCACACGGCCGTGGGCCAGCTCGTCCTCCAGGTGGGTGGAGTTACCTTCAAAGAGGGAGAAGTCCACCATGGGAAACTCGGCCTGGAATTTGGGCAGCACCTCAGGCAGCAGAGCCAGACCGCAGGTGTGGGAGATGCCCAGACGGAGCACGCCCATGTAGTGGCGGTTGATGTCACCCACCTTAGCTAGGTACTGACTGTGCAGGTCCAGAATCTGGGTGGCGGTCTCCACCAGCAGGTCCCCCGCGTAGGTCAGGGACAGCTTGGGCGAGCGGGTAAAGAGCTTGACATCCAGCTCCCGCTCCATGTTGCTGATGTGGTTGCTTAACGATTGCTGGGAGATATACAGCCGCTCGGCCGCCCTGGTAATGTTCAATTCCTCTGCCACAAGCAGGAAATACTTCAAATGGAGAAAATTCAACCGGTCTCCCCCTTCCAAATTCCAGATATATGAAGGAGTTCCTTCATTTTTTCGTTGGGATAGCACTATTATATCACAGCCAAAAAGCTGTGGCAACCATCGATAAAAATCTGCTGTTCGGAATGATAATTTTATGGTTTAATAGTATCAAAAGATAGGGCAAAAGAGAGAAGAATCCCTGCCTTAGCTTTTAAAAACATTCGAAAATGGAATGCAGAAGCGTAATTACAAACCATGTGCGCATAGGGCAATCCCTGTCAAAATAACTGGAAAGACCAAACATTGAGAAAGGAAGATTGTTTGCCATGAAATGTCTGATCATTGACGCCGTCCACAGCTCCATCGCCGAGGAGTTCAGCAAGTACATGCAGGTGGACACCCACATGCTGCCCACCCAGGAGGAGCTGGCCAAGCTGATCCCCGAGTATGATGTGCTGATCATGCGTGTTGACCCCGCCATCAACAAGGAGATCCTGGACGCCGCCAAGAATCTGAAGGTCATCGGCGTTTGCTCCGTTGGCCTGAACCACATCGACATGGATACCGCCAAGGCTAAGGGCATCCAGGTCTTCAACGCTCCCGGCATGAACGCCAACGCCGTGGCCGAGCTGACCTTCTCCAAGATGCTGGACCTGTCCCGCCACACCATCCCCGCCAACTATGACGTAAAGGTCAACAAGAACTGGGATAAGTATAAGTTCGTGGGCCGTGAGCTGCGCGGCAAGACCCTGGGCATCCTGGGCTTCGGCCGCATCGGCCAGCGCGTGGGTGAGCTGGGCCGCGCCTTCAAGATGAACATCGTGGCTTACGATCCCTACCTGCCCGCTCACGTGTTTGAGGAGCAGCAGGCCACCAGCATGAGCATCGACGAGGTGCTGAAGACTGCTGACTATGTCACCATCCACATGCCTCTGACCCCCGAGACCAAGGACCTGTTCAACGCCAAGTCCATCGCTGAGATGAAGAACGACGCTGTGGTTCTGAACATGGCCCGCGGCGGTATCGTCAACGAGAAGGATATGTACGAGGCTCTGAAGGCCGGCAAGATCGGCGGCTATGCCTCCGACGTTATGGAGAACGAGCTGGCTGCCGGCGGCCTGACCGAGGGCGCTTCCTTCGACTCCCCCCTGTTCGAGTGCGATAACTTCATCGTCACTCCTCACCTGGGCGCCCAGTCCACCGACGCTTCCCGCGACATTGCTGAGCTGATCATCGGCAAGGTCAAGGAGGCCCTGAGCCTGTAAGGCATCTTCGTAAGAGCTGCGAAGGAAATTTGATAAGAGAGCGGAGCGTGCGCTGTGGAATCTCCACAGCGCACGCTTTTTTAAAAAAGAACGTCTCCGGGCAAACTTTCCGGCCGGGCGGTGCGTCTTATGAATGAGTGAAAGGAGGGGGAGACTACGGGGTAGGATGTACGGGAGCGCTTGGTAGGCTATATCCGGGAAAATCAAACTTATTTTTATCGCTTGGCCTATCAATACGTGGGAGACCGGGATCTGGCCATGGATCTGGTACAGGATGCCGTGGTCAAAGCCCTGCAGCACTGGGAGAGCCTGCGGGAGCCGGAGGCGGTGCGCAGCTGGTTTTACCGTATTCTGGTGCGGGAGTGCCTGTCCTTCCTGCGGCAGAACCGGCGGGTCATTTATCTGGCTGAGCCGCCCGAGCAGATCCAGAGCAGCCAGGAGAGCGCGCTGGAGGACCGGGAGGCTCTGCAGCAGGCCATCGACCGGCTCTCTCCCAAACTCAAGACCGTGGTGCTGCTGCGCTTTTACGAGGAGATGCAGCTGAGCGAAATCGCGGAGATCACCGGGACCAATCTCAGCACGGTGAAAAGCCGCCTGTACAAGGGGCTGAAGAAATTGCGGGAGAGCTTGCAGGAGGGATGATATGACAGAAAAACAGGACCGTTTTTCCCATGCCATGGAACAGTGCCGTCAGGCCTACCGGGATATTCCCACCCCACCGGAACTGGAGGGAGCGGTGGAGGACGCCATCCAGGCAGGCGGCCGGCCCAGGCTGCCCCGCCGGGGACTGAAGCGGGCGGCTGCGGCCGCGGCCGGACTGTGCGCCTGCTTTGTGGTGCTCACCTCCCCGGCGGTGGCTGCGGCGGTGGACGATGTGCCGGTACTGGGCCAGCTGTGCCGGATCCTTACCGGGCAGGCCTATGAGAGCCGGGAGGAGACCAGCTACGTGCAGGTCCAGCTGCCCCAGATCGAAAACACCGGAGACAGCAGCCTGGAGCAGCGGGTAAATCTGGAGATCAGCGCAGTACTCAGCCGGGAGGTGGATGAGAGCAAGGAGCGGGCCCGGCAGTACTACCAGGCCTATCTGGATACGGGAGGAGACCCGGACACCTTCCAGCCCATCCAGATCCAGGTGGACTATCAGGTAAAGTCGGTCACGGATCAGTGGGCCTCCTTTGTGGTCACTAAGACGGAGAGTCTGGCCAGCGCCTACTTCCGGCAGTACTTCTACAACCTGGACCTGGAGACCGGCCAGAGTCTGACCCTGCGGGATGTTCTGGGTCCCAATTGGGCCGCCCAGGGTGCGGCAGCCGTGGAAGAGCAGCTGTCCCAGTGGGACCAGGAGCAGAAGGCCCTGCTCTTTGACGATGTAGACCTGGAGGCGCTGTTGGAGGAGAAGGAGGACTTCTATCTCCAGGAGGACGGTACCGTGGTGGTGGTCTTTGATAAGTATGAGATCGCCGCCGGGGCCGCCGGTGTGCTGGAATTTCCCATTGGGAAGCTGCCTCAGGCATGAAAAAATCGCCCGTCCAAAGACGGGCGATTTTTTTGTGGGGAAATCAGATGTGCTCCTGAACCTTGGCCATCTCCTGGGCAATGTTCAGAATGTGGTCGCCGATGCGCTCAAAGTCGGTGAGCAGCTCGGAGTAGAGGATACAGGCCTCGTCAGAGCACTCGCCGTCACGCATACGCTCCAGGTGGTTGCGGCGGTAGTCGCTGGTCATGTCGTCGATGCGCTGCTCCAGAGCGGACACATCGGCCAGCCACTCCACATTGCCGGCGTTGAGAGAGAGCAGGTCGTTGATGCCCTCCAGGCAGATATCCCGCATAGCGGAAATCTCATCATGAGCCACGCCGGTGAAGGAGATGTTGCGCTTGTTGAGCATCCGGGTGTAACCGGCCAGGTTGTCGGCGTGGTCGCCGATGCGCTCAATGTTGCCGGAGATGGTAAAGAAGCTGCTGACCACGGCGGAGGCCTTCTCGTTGGTTTCGTAGGTGATCAGGCGGGAGACGTGCAGGGAGATCTCCTTGTTCAGGAAGTCCAGGTACTCCTCGGTCTTCTCTACCTGCTCCAACTCCTCCTCGTCACGGTTCAGCACGGAGCGGAAGCTGGCCTCCACGTTGTCCTTGGCCATCTCCATCATGCGGCGCAGCTCATGCTGCATCTGGTCCACATAGATGGCGGACACACCCAGGCCGCCGTCCTTGCTGCTGATCTGGATGGGGGTGAGGTACTCCAGGTGGAGCTGGTCGGCCTTGTCCTCGGGACGCTCGGGCAGGATCTTCACCGCAGCCTTGGCCAGGTAGTTGCCCAGAGGCAGCAGGATGATGGTGGTGATGATGTTGAAACTGGTGTGCACCAGAGCAATCTGTCCGGCGTGGGAGGCAGGCATGAGTCCCGCAATGGTCTGTCCCAGGGAGCCAGGGAGGGTCAGGGAACCGTCGATCACATAGGCGATGGGGAAGACAAGGAACAAAATGGTAAAGATCACTGTGCCGATGACGTTGAACATCAGGTGGATAATGGTGGCACGCTTGGCGTTGCGGTTGGTGCCGATGGAGGCCAGCACGGCAGTGATACAGGTGCCGATGTTCTGACCGAACAGCACGAACACCGCGCTGGGCAGGCCGATCACGCCGCTGTTGGCCAGGGCCTGAAGGATACCCACCGAGGCGGAGGAGGACTGGATGACGGCGGTGAAGCCGGCGCCGGCCAGGATGCCCAGCAGGGGGTTGGAGAAGGTGGACATGAGGTTGATGAAGGCCTCAGACTCCCGCAGGGGAGACATGGCGGAGCTCATCATGTCCATACCGATGAACAGCACGCCCAGACCGGCCAGGATCTGACCGATGTGCTGCAGCTGGAGCTTTTTCACAAAGACCACCAGGGCCACGCCTACAAAGGCGAACAGGGGAGCCAGCTCGCCTACGTCCAGGGCGATGAGCAGGCCGGTGACGGTGGTACCGATGTTGGCACCCATGATGATCCAGACCGCTTGATTGAGGGTCATCATGCCCGCGTTGACAAAGCCAACCACCATGACTGTGGTAGCGGAGGACGACTGAATAACGGCGGTGATGGCCGCGCCTACCAGTACGCCCAAAAAGCGGTTGGCAGTCAGTCGCTCCAAAATCATTTTCATACGGCTGCCGGCTGCGGCCTCCAGGCCGGAGCTCATCATCTGCATGCCGTACAGGAATAGCGCCAGGCCGCCCAGAAGTCCCAGAAAGTCTGACATTTGCATCTTAGGATTCCTCCTCTTTCTCTCTTACAAACATTTTTTGCGTTTTGGGGTAAATCATGCTGGAAAACGGCGGAGCAGAGGCGTGCCGTATTCCAACCGTGCAGGGATAAAAAAGAAAAAAGACATAGCCCACGTGCCGGCAGGGCGCGCAGGTCATGTCATTGTTTTTTCATATTCCATTGTCCGATCAGGCCGATCCCCGCCGACCTGGGCACAGATGCTCCCATGGCATTTCTACCTCTCTGTACTCTTTACTCGCAACTTCCTACATCTAGCATTATAGGAAAGAAACCGGTCCGCGTCAACCGATTTTACAAAAATCTCATCTGCCCTTAATATTTTCTCCAATCTGACAAAAAACCCCCTCCGGACCATACCGGAGGGGGTTGGCTTCGCCAAAGAAATGGGCAATTTTTGGAGATTATTGGGGCTTTTGGCTCTCCAGATACTCATCATAGGTCATCATACGGTCGACGAGCTTTCCGTCAGCGGTGAAGTCAAAGATGCGGTTACACACGGTCTGGATGAGCTGATGGTCGTGGGAGGCCACCAGAACGTTGCATTTGACCATCTCCAGGCCCTTGTTCAGGGCGGCGATGGACTCCAGGTCCAGGTGGTTGGTGGGCTGGTCCAGCATGAGCACGTTGGCGCCGGAGAGCATCATCCGGGAGAGCATGCAGCGCACCTTCTCACCGCCGGAGAGCACCTTGACTGCCTTATATACCTCGTCGCCGGAGAAGAGCATCCGGCCCAGGAAGCCGCGCAGGTACTGCTCCTGGGGATCGGGGGAGAACTGGCGCAGCCACTGCACCAGATTGTCGTCGTTGTCCTGGAAGTAGGGGGTGTTGTCCTTGGGGAAGTAGGAGAAGGTGGCGGTCTGGCCCCACTTCACGGTGCCCTCATCGGGCTCCATCTCCCCGGCCAGGATCTTAAAGAGAGCGGTGTGGGCGTTCTCATTGTCACCCACAAAGGCGATCTTGTCCCCGTGGCCCACGATGAAGGACACCTTGTCCAGCACCTTCACGCCGTCGATGGTCTTGGACACGTCGGTGACAAAGAGAATGTCCTTGCCCACCTCACGGTCGGGAGAGAAGGCCACCCAGGGATAGCGGCGGGAGGAAGCGGGCATCTCCTCCACGGTGAGCTTATCCAGGAGCTTCCGGCGGGCGGTAGCCTGCTTGGACTTGGACTTGTTGGCGGAGAAGCGGGAGATAAAGTCCTGCAACTCTTTGATCTTCTCCTCGTTGCGCTTGTTCTGGTTTTTGATGAGCTGCTGCACCAGCTGGGAGGACTCATACCAGAAGTCGTAGTTGCCCACGTACATCTTGATCTTGCCGTAGTCGATATCCACGATGTGGGTACACACGGTGTTCAGGAAGTGACGGTCGTGGCTGACCACGATGACGGTGCCGGGGAAGTCCAGCAGGAAGTCCTCCAGCCAGTTGACCGCGTCGATGTCCAGGTTGTTGGTGGGCTCGTCCATCATCAGCAGGTCGGGGTTGCCGAACAGAGCCTGGGCCAGCAGCACCTTCACCTTCAGACGGGCGTCCAGGGTGGCCATGTCGTTGTAGTGCAGATCGGTGCCGATGCCAAGTCCCTGGAGGATGCGGGACGCGTCGCTCTCGGCCTCCCAGCCTCCCAGCTCGGCATACTCCTCCTCCAGCTGGCAGGCCAGCATGCCGTCCTCGTCGGTCATCTCCTCTTTGGCATACAGAGCTTCCTTCTGCTTGCCGATATCGTAGAGACGCTGGTTGCCCATGATGACGGTGTCCATCACGTTGTAGGCGTCGTAGGCGTTCTGGTCCTGCTTCAGCACAGACATACGGATGTTGGGCAGGATGGAGACCTCGCCGGAGGTGGACTCCAGGTCTCCGGACAGGATCTTCAGAAAGGTGGACTTACCGGCGCCGTTTGCGCCGATGATGCCGTAGCAGTTGCCCCGGGTGAACTGGAGATCCACGTGGGAAAACAGGGGGGACCCGCCGTACTGCAGGCCCAGATCGGTAACAGTGATCATGGTACGCTCCTTCTCTTCTCTGCGCCGGCGCGGTCCGATCCCGCGCCCAAAGCGAAAAATACTCGGGTATCATATTATCATACTCCCTGACAAAAGAACAGAGATTTATTTGAGAAAAAACGGCCAAATTTCCGGCGTAAAACTGATTTTTCTGCCAATTTTAACCCGGCGACCCGGAGAAACCCGGAAGAGGGCGGGCTGCTCGGGGAAAGAGGGAAAGGTTTTGTTCCAAATATGAATAAATCTTGACATAAACCCAGCTTGCCTTTACAATATGTACAGGACAAAAATGAAAAACTTGGGGGACGTTTTTCAGTTGTCGCAAGGATGAAAGACGCGGTGAGCGGCTTTGCCTTGCGGCTCATTTTATGCTGTCAAGTCTTTTGCTGGGATGCCCGGCAAAAACACAGTGCGCGGCCGTCCGCCGCGAAGATATGATGCTGAATTTTTTGGAGGTGTAAGAGACCAATATGATATATTATGTAATAGAGGGTATTCTGGTGGCTGTGGTGATGTTTATCGTCGGCAGCCTGTTTGGATACCAGCGGAGAAAGGCCACGGCGGAGCGTGAGATCGGTTCCGCCGAGGAAGAGGCCACCCGCATTGTCAACGAGGCCTATAAGAGCGCCGAGAGCAAGAAGCGGGAAGCTCTGGTGGAGGCCAAGGAGGAGATCCTGAAGGCCCGCAACGAGTACGAACAGGAAGAGAAAGAGCGCCGCGCCGACCTGCAGAAGCAGGAGCGCCGCCTGCAGCAGAAGGAAGAGAACCTGGACCGCAAGACGGAGAACATGGAGAAAAAGGAAGAGCACCTTGCCAACCGTCTTGCCAAGCTGGAGGCCACCCAGGCCGAGGCCGAGCGCATCAAGCAGGAGCAGGTGGATACTCTGGAGCGCATCTCCGGCTTTACCGCCGAGGAGGCCAAGACCTACCTGCTGGATCAGCTGGAAGCTGACGTGACCCACGAGTCGGCCATGAAGATCAAGGAGATCGAGGCCCGCTTCAAGGACGAGGCCGACACCAAGGCCCGGGAGATCATCTCTCTGGCCATCCAGCGCTGCGCCGCCGACCACGTGGCGGAGGCTACCGTCAGCGTGGTGCCCCTGCCCAACGACGAGATGAAGGGCCGCATCATCGGCCGCGAAGGCCGCAACATCCGCACGCTGGAGACCCTGACCGGCGTGGACCTGATTATCGACGACACCCCCGAGGCCATTACGGTCTCCTGCTTTGATCCCGTGCGCCGGGAGATCGCCCGGCTGGCTCTGGAGAAGCTCATTCTGGACGGCCGCATCCATCCCGCCCGCATTGAGGAGATGGTGGAGAAGGCCAAGCGCGAGGTGGACGCCACCATCAAGGCTGAGGGTGAGCGTGCCATCTTTGAGACCAACGTCCACGGCCTGCACCCCGAGCTGGTCAAGCTACTGGGCCGTATGCGCTACCGCACCAGCTACGGCCAGAATGTGCTGAACCACTCCATCGAGGTTTCCCACATTGCCGGCCTGCTGGCCGCCGAGATCGGCGCCAACGTGGCCGAGGCCAAGCGTGCCGGTCTGCTGCACGACCTGGGCAAGTCCATCGACCACGAGGTGGAGGGCTCCCACGTGTCCATCGGCGTGGAGCTGGCCCGGAAGTACCGGGAGAGCGAGAACGTCATCCACGCCATCCACGCCCACCACAACGATGTGGAGCCCCAGACGGTGGTGGCCTGCCTGGTCCAGGCGGCCGACGCCATCTCCGCCGCCCGCCCCGGTGCCCGGCGCGAGAACCTGGAGAACTATATCAAGCGTCTGGAGATGCTGGAGGAGATCACCTCTTCCTTCCCCGGCGTGGAGAAGTCCTTCGCCATCCAGGCTGGCCGCGAGGTCCGCATCATGGTCAAGCCCGACCAGGTCAGCGAGGACCAGATGGTGCTGCTGGCCCGGGACATCGCCAAGAAGATCGAGGACGAGCTGGAATATCCCGGCCAGATCAAGGTCAACCTGCTGCGTGAGACCAAGGCGATTGAATACGCAAAGTAAATGTTCCCCATTTAATTACAAAAAGGAGACTGCTTTCTGATAGTTCCCACAGGTACACTTTTTGAACCCATATAAATTGTCAGGCCAACAGGCGGACAGCGGAAGCTGTCCGCCTGTTGTGTTTTATGCCAGCAATCGCTTGATTTCTTCAATATCTGTAATCTGTTTTGTAATATGCGGTGCGTGCTCTCCCTCCTGCATAGGGCTGTCCACTCTGCCGATGTCCCGGTACACGATCCTGACACTCTGCGCAGCGGAGCGGGAATACTTTTGGCTCCGCTCGCCCACTTCGATCCGCTGGATGAAGAGCCGCAGCAGCTCCGGCGTCAGTTCGTCAATGGTGGTGTACCGCTTGGCTTTCTCAATGAAGGCATCCACATTAGCGGCTGAAGCTTTCAGCTTTTCCAACTGCTTTTCTTTCTCTGGAATAGAGACAGACAGATTTTTTTGCTCAGCGTTGTAGTCTGCGGAGAGCATCCGGAACTGTTCATCGCTCACTCGCCCCAGAACATTGTCCTCATAGAGTCGCTTGAATAGAGCAGACAACTCATCATATCTCCGATGCATGGAATCCAGCTCCTTCTGCAGACGGTTGATCTCCCGGCGCAGTTCTGCGGTGTTTCTCTGGTTAATGTACTGGGCGAACTGCCGCTCCTTCATCCGTGCGAAGTATGTGACCCTGCGCAGGTCATCCAGCACGATGGCTTTCAGGTCCGCCTCCCGGATCTGGTGGGGTGAGCAGGCGGTTTTCCCGCGCTTACTGTAGGTTGAGCACCGGAAATAATACTGATCCTCCCGCATTTTCTCGGTCCGGCAGAGCACCATGTATTTTCCGCAGTCGGCACAGTAGACCAGTCCAGAGAACAGATTGGGTTCCTCCATGTGCTTGGGCGGCCGCCGTTTGTGCTCCCGCACATCCTGCACGATCTCCCAGACCTCCATGGAGATGAGTGGCTCATGGGTGTTCTCCACAAGGATCTGCTCGCTCTCTGGTTTCTGGATTTGCTTTTTGTTTTTATAGGAGAGCGTTGTTTTCTTCATGTTGAGCGTGTGCCCGATGTAGACCTTGTTTTCCAGGATCTTAGCCACGGTTCTGCCGGACCAGGTGTAGGGACGGGTGGTATCCAGATTGGTACAGGCAGCTCCGGTAGCCTGGTAGTACTGGTTGGTCGGATTCAGCACCTGCTCTTGAGTCAAAATTCTGGCGATCTGGCTTGGACCTTTCCCCGCAGCGCACAGGTCAAAGATCCGACGCACGATGGGGGCGGTTTCTTCATCAGGGATGATCTCTTTGGAGTACTTATCCTTCTTCTTGTAGCCGTAGGGCGGTTTGCCTCCCAGCCGTTCTCCGCGCTCCGCCTGCATCTTCTTGATGGCGCGCACCTTCTTGCTGGTGTCCTTGGCGTGGAGTTCGTTGGCCCAGTTACGGATCGGATTGAAGTCGTTGCTGCTCTCCACCAGGGAATCCACGCCGTCGTTGACCGCAATGAAGCGGACGCCTTTCTCCGGGAAGTAGATCTCCGTGTACTGTCCTACCTGGAGGTATTCTCGTCCCAGGCGGCTGAGATCCTTGACGATGATGGTCTCCACCTCGTCCCGTTCCACCATTTCTATAACCTTCTTCCAGGCCGGACGGTCAAAGTTTGTACCGGAGTAGCCATCGTCCGCCAGGAACAGCGTGTTTTCAAATCCATGATCCGCTGCGTACTGTTCCAGGAAGAGTTTTTGAGATGAGATTTGTCAAGGGTGTTTTCTCTTTAGAAATACAGCTATTTTTTCGAATTATATTACAGCGATAGCAAACACAATATTTGAGTTTTTATCCTAATAGTGCTATACTGTAGGTAGTTATGATTTTCCTTGAATGGAGGCATAGGAATGAAAGTAAGCTATAAAAAACTCTGGAAAATGCTAATTGATCAAGATATGAAAAAAAGAGATTTAGAAAAAGCTGCTGGAATTAGTCATTATACTATCAATAAATTAAATCACGGCGACAATGTAACCACGGATGTTTTAGGAAAAATCTGCATGGCATTGAATTGCACAATAGATGACATCATGGAATTTGTTGACGAATAAGTTTGAAAATAAAAATGGGCTTTCTTAAAAAGCAATCTGTTTTGTAAAAGAATCCTCAAGTATAGGAGTTGAAGATATGTCATACCAAAGCGAAGCAGCTCTTGAACAGCAATTTATAGAACAACTAAATAAACAGGGATACAATCCTGTGTCTATTCCTGATTACGATGCACTACTCGAAAATTTCAAAATACAATTTGCAGCCTTCAATGCGGCAAAGCTCGACCATCCTTTAACAGACAAAGAATGGGAGCGTGTATTCAACATCATGCTTGGAAAATCTGTTTTCCAGAGTGCAAAAATACTTCGAGATAAGTTCGTGCTGGAGCGTGAGGACGGAACGAAAGTGTACCTCTCCTTCTTCGATGCCGACCACACAAAGAATATCTTTCAAGTAACAAACCAGACAACCGTTGTTGGGAAGTATGTCAATCGTTATGATGTGACGATCCTTGTCAATGGACTTCCTCTCATTCAAGTGGAGTTGAAGCGGCGTGGCATAGATATTCGAGAAGCTGTCAACCAAGTAATGCGCTATAAAAAGCATTCCTACAATGGACTGTACCACTTCATTCAGCTTTTCGTTGTGTCCAATGGCGTTGATACAAAATACTTTGCTAACTCCGACAGAGATATGCTTCACAGCCTTGCCTTCTTCTGGACGGACTTCAACAATGTGCGTATCACCAACCTGAAAGAGTTCTCTATCTCCTTCCTTGCCAGAGACCATATCATCAAGATGCTGACGAGATACACCATCTTGAATGACACAGACAAGTTGCTCATGGTGATGCGTCCCTATCAGGTGTATGCGGTAGAGGCTCTTGTCCGGCAAGCCACCCTCACCAATCGCAATGCCTATATTTGGCATACAACCGGCGCAGGAAAAACGCTGACATCTTTTAAGACGGCACAAATCCTCGCAGCCAATCCCAATATCAAAAAGGTCATCTTCCTTGTAGACCGGAAGGACTTGGACTCCCAAACCACAGAAGAGTTCAACAAGTTTGAAAACGGCTCTGTTGATGCCACTGACCGTACTGATGTTCTTGTAAAGCAGATGCAAGACAAAAACCGGCAGCTTATCGTTACAACAATGCAGAAAATGGCGAACGCCGTGAAGCGTCCTCAGTATGCTAAAATTATGGATACCTACAAGGATGAGAAGGTTGTCTTCATCATCGACGAGTGTCACCGCAGTCAGTTCGGAGATATGCACAAGGACATCGTGCGGCACTTCCAGAAAGCACAGTTCTTCGGCTTTACCGGCACGCCTCGTTTTGAGGTCAATGGAAAGACGGAAGGAAAGATCACACAGACCACAGAAATGCTCTTCGGGGAATGCGTACATAACTATCTTATCAAAGACGCAATCTTTGATAACAATGTTCTCGGCTTCCATATCGAATATATCAAGACTATGGAGGGCAATTTCGACTGGGATGATCCTACAATGGCAGATGGAATTGATATAGGCGAACTCTATATGTCCGAGGAACGGATGTCGATGATCGCAAACCACATTGTACAAAACCATAAAGCGAAGACAAGAAATGGTCAGTACACAGCTATCTTTGCTGTCTCTTCGATTGAAGCTCTGGTCAAATACTATGACATTTTCAAGAAGATCAATCATGACCTGAATATCAGCGGTATCTTCTCCTATGGACAGAACGAAGAAGCAGAAGGTAAAGATGAGCATAGTCGGGACGCTCTGGAACGGATCATCAAAGACTATAACGAGATGTACAGCACCAATTTCTCGACAGACACCTTCTCAGCCTATCACAAGGATATTTCAGACCGTGTAAAGGGCAAGAAAACCAAGTCCCTTGACATCCTTCTTGTAGTAAATATGTTCCTGACCGGCTTTGACAGCAAGCAGTTATCCGTTCTTTATGTGGACAAGGATTTGAAATACCATGACCTACTGCAAGCCTATTCACGAACCAACCGTGTTGAAAAGGAAACGAAACCCTTTGGTATTATCATCTGCTACCGTAATCTGAAAAAGAGGACAGATGACGCTCTTACCCTATTTTCTCAGAGCCACGATACTTCTGGCATTGTTGTTCCTGACTATCCCTATTTCGTCGAGAAGTACAATGAAATGGTTACTCGCTTGAAAGAAATCGCTCAGACTCCAGCGGACATTGACACCATACAAAACGAGGATGACCAGAAGCTTTTCGTTGAGACATTCCGTGAGCTGACCAAGTATTTGCAATCGCTCCAAACCTTCATTGAGTTCAGCTTCGACCATGACTCTCTCATCATGAGCGAGCAGGAATACCAGGACTATAAGAGCAAGTATCTGATGCTTTATGCAAAGCAAAAGAAAGATCGTGAAGTTGTTTCCGTCCTGAACGATGTGGATTTCTGCATTGAGCTGATGGAAAGTGACCGAATCAATGTTGCTTATATCATGAACCTTATCCGCAACATTCACTTCGATGATGCCAAACAGAAGGATTATGATATTAAGCATATCAAGGAAGAACTGGGAAGAACTGATAATCCACAGTTGCTCCGCAAGGTGGAGATTCTACAAGCCTTTTTGGATCGTGTTGTTGTGGGGCTGGAAAGCGCAGATGAGATCGACGCTGCCTACAATGACTTTGAAAATGAGGCAAAGCGTGAAGAAATTGTCGCCTTTGCTCATACAGAAGAAATTGATCCAACTATGCTGACCGACTTCATCTCGGAATATGAGTTTTCCGGCACAATGGATGCCGGTAATATTCGTGACCGTATCGAAAAACCAATGCCGCTGCTGAAAAAACGCTCTCTGGTGAACAGAATTGTAGACTTTATCCGGCAGCACACCGAAAAATTTCAATAAGGAGAATGTAAAATGGACAACAGTATTCAGGCGCACCAGAAAGAGCTTTGCAATAAGCTTTGGGCGATGGCAAACGCACTTCGGGGTAATATGGAGGCGTATGAGTTTAAGAACTACATCTTGGGCATGATTTTCTACTACTATCTGTCTGACCGTACAGAGAAGTACATGGCGAATCTTCTGAAAGACGATGGCATCAGCTATGAAGACGCATGGGCTGATGAGGAATACAAGGAAGCCGTTGTAGAAGAGACTCTGCGCGATCTGGGCTTTATCATTGAACCGCAATTCCTGTTCCGCAAGATGGTCAAGATGGTTGAAAACCGTTCTTTTGACATTGAGTTTTTGCAAAAAGCAATCAATGCCCTTATGGAGTCCACACTTGGCAATGATTCTCAAGAGGACTTCGATGGGCTGTTCTCTGATATGCAGCTCGACTCTACTAAACTGGGGCATACCGTCAAAGACAGAAGTGCTGTCATGGCAAAAATCATTGCCTCTCTGGACGAAATCAACTTCGGAGTAGAAGACACAAAGATTGATGTTCTTGGCAATGCCTATGAGTATCTCATCGGTCAATTCGCTGCAACAGCCGGTAAGAAGGCTGGTGAATTCTACACTCCTTCAGGTCCTGCCGAGCTGCTGTGCCGTCTGGCTTGTCTGGGACTAACGGATGTCAAGGACGCAGCCGATCCCACTTGTGGCTCCGGCTCTCTTTTGCTGCGCCTCAAAAACTATGCAAATGTGCGTAACTACTATGGTCAGGAGCTTACTTCCACCACCTACAACCTTGCCCGAATGAACATGATTCTCCGTGGCATTCCCTACCGTAACTTTAACATCTACAACGGTGATACCTTGGAGCATGATTACTTTGGAGACATGAAGTTCCGTGTACAGGTTGCCAATCCTCCGTATTCTGCAAAGTGGTCTGGCGATCTGAGTTTCATGGAAGACCCCCGGTTCAACGAATACGGCAAGCTTGCCCCGAAGAGCAAGGCTGACTTTGCTTTTGTGCAGCACATGGTACATCACATGGATGAGGACGGACGAGCTGTTGTGCTGCTGCCTCATGGTGTTCTGTTCCGTGGTGCTGCGGAAGAAGTGATCCGTAAACACCTTATCCAGAAGTTGAATGTGCTGGATGCCGTGATCGGTCTCCCTGCCAATCTCTTCTTCGGCACAGGTATTCCGGTGTGTGTCCTTGTTCTCAAGAGAGAGCGCAACGGCAATTCCGATAACATTCTGTTCATTGATGCTTCAAATGATTTTGAAGCTGGCAAGAACCAGAACATCCTCCGTGAGTGCGACATTGATAAGATTGTCGAGACCTATGAGCGCCGTAAAGATGTGGACAAGTATGCTCATGTTGCAACCATGCAGGAGATTGAAGAGAACGGTTTCAACCTCAATATTCCCCGATATGTTGACACCTTTGAGCCGGAAGAAGAAATTGACCTGAACGAAGTAGCTGCGGAGATCCGCAAGCTGCAAAGTGAAATCAAGGACATTGATGCAGAGCTGAAACCGTTTTTTGACGAACTGGGACTTGATTTCCCGTTTGAAGTGGAGGGCAAATAATTATGGCAAATGTATCTTCAAGTAACGGTCTCGAAAAGCGTCCGAAGCTTCGCTTTCCGGGCTTTGACGAGCCGTGGAGAGCCGAGAGATTATCTGACTTCGCAGATCGTGTAACACGGAAGAACAGCAAAAACGAAACTGATCTTCCTTTAACTATTTCCTCAAAAGATGGTCTTGTTGATCAGGTAAGCTACTTCAATAAGACGGTTGCGAGTAAAGACATGAGTGGGTACTATCTGCTCAAAAATGGCGAGTTTGCTTACAACAAGAGCTATTCCGTGGGGTATGACTTTGGCTCTATCAAACGGCTGGATCGTTATCCGATGGGGGCTTTATCAACGCTTTACATCTGTTTTGCACTCAAAAGGCACGAAAGCGACTTCATCAAAGCCTATTTCGACTCTCTGAAATGGTATAGGGAAATATACATGATCTCTGCCGAAGGTGCAAGAAATCATGGTCTGTTGAATGTTCCAACCGAAGAGTTCTTTGACACAAAACATTATCTGCCAGAAAACACCGATGAGCAAAGAAAGATTGCAGACTTCCTTATCGCATTGGATCGTCGCATCGAGACGCAGCAGTCCCTCGTAGATAACCTCAAGAAGTATAAAAGAGGACTCGTTAAGGCGTTAATTTCTGGTACAGTGGCTTTTGCTGGCAGTGAAAATAAACACTGGGAAACTGTAAGTTTGGCAGAAATTTTTACGATTTCTGCTGGAGGCGATATTGACCGACAAAATAGTTCACCCACATATTCAACAAGTTATCCATATCCAGTGTATGCAAACGCCTTGACTAATAATGGTTTATATGGCTATGCAAACTACTTCAAAGTAGAAGGTGATTCTATTACTGTATCTGGAAGAGGCGAAGTTGGTCATGCGATAGCTCGTCACTGCAAGTATGTTCCGATTGTCCGTCTTCTTTCGTTAGTCCCTAAATACGAAGATGATGTGGATTTCTTTGCTCACATAATCAATGCCACTTCCATTTATATTGAATCAACGGGCGTTCCTCAGCTAACAAGTCCCCAACTCGGTGCAGTGAAAGTATTGAGACCTCCCATTTGGGAGCAGAAGAGGATTTCTTCATTGCTGCTGAAAATAGATGTAAAGATAGAGAACGAAGAACATCTAACACTTTATCTGGCAAAAATCCGGTCATCCATGCTGCAACAGCTCTTTATATAAAAAGCTGTTGCAATAATGCCACTCGAATAGATTTTAGGGATTCATACTGAGAAAGTTCAGTTTGAAATCGACTTTCCAAGCAGTCAAGGAGCTTGGCTATTTTTAGCTGTGCCTCTTTTGAGGGAATAATAACCGGTATTCCCATCAAGAGACCATCCGTCATTGAAACTCTATCATACCGAACACCTTGCGATCCGTTATCGTAAATATACCGATACCAAGCATCGCTCTTAAAATACCATACAAGATAGGATGGCTCTATATCTGCTTGCAACACCAGACAGGTATATAGTGGAGAAATGATGCCTCTTTCTTCTCGCTCATATCGGTTGAAAGGACCGTAAGGAGCTGTGTTAGATTTTCTGGGATTATAAACAAAGTCACCATGCTCAATAACATAATAATTTGATGTGTTTCCATCAACTGCTATGTCTTTGTCAAAAAAGTCCCGTTGAGGGATTAAACCATACTCTGCGGAGTTTGTAATGACATTTTTTATTTCTTCATTGCTGTTTCTACGAGAAATCTTTTTGAAAATTGCAGATAATTGTACTGTCTCAAAACCTGATGGGGAAAGCATAGACATATTTCGGAATATTCTTTGCATGACACCTCTTTTATACTTCTTGAGGGCATCAACCAAAGAACGCTGTTTGTCAATTTTCTGCTCTATGGCATTGAGAAACAAAGCAATTCTATCCTGTTCCTTTGCTGAGGGGATATTTATAGGCATTGCAAAAAAAGTGTCATCCTTGATGCTCACCCTATCATGCCTTGCACCGCTGTCACCAGACATATAGATATACCGATGCCATGCCGACGAACGGAAGTACCATTCAAAATACAGAGGATTGATCTCCTGCTTTGCTCGGAAGCACAGGTACAATGGGGACACTATCCCTGCTTCTGGATATTTATAGCTGCTTATGGGACCGTAGGGTGCATCGGTAGATTTCCGTGGGTTATAAACAAAATCATTTGTCTCGATGATATAGTACCCATCTGTATTATCGCTGTTTGCGATGTCCTTATCAAAATAGTCACGCTGCGGAATAAGCCCCTGCTTTGCTGAATTGCAGATAACATTGGTTATCGCACCATCAGCATTTTTCTTGATATTTTTGGCAAAATAGTCCGAAAGGAGTGCTGCCTTCCACGGCTCATCAAAGCCCGGAAAGCGGAGCTTCGGACGCTTTTCGAGACCGTTACTTGAGGTTTATTTTCCAATCGAATAGTAGGAAGAACTTAAAGCAAAATCCCTTGCAGTAGCAGAGAGTTTCCGCTACTGCAAGGGATTTTCGTCTTTCATATAGCTTTTCTGCGTACTTAGTCAGAAGTATAAAAGAGGACTTCTTTCAGCTATTTTTGAACGCCGCATTCGGTTCAAGGATGATGATGGAAGTAAGTTCCCTGAATGGGAACAAAAGAAACTTATTTCATGCTGTAATGGATTTGACAATCTACGACAACCCATCACAGCTAATTTGAGGCGAAAAGGTAAGTATCCTTATTACGGAGCGAATGGAATACAAGATTATGTTGATGACTATATTTTTGACGGCGAATATATTCTGCTGGCAGAGGATGGTGGACATTTTGATGAATTTGCGTCAAAACCCATCGCTCAGTTTATATCTGGGCGAGTTTGGGTAAATAACCACGCACATATCATTCAAGCGAAGCAAGGATATAATAACAAGTACATCTTTTATTGCTTGGAGCATAAAGATATTCGCAAATATATAAATGGCTCAAGTAGAGCAAAGCTCAATCAAGAGGATATGTGGGATATTCCAATTCCTGTCCCGTGTTTGTATGAGCAAGAAAAGATAGCAGATTTTATAACAGCGATTGACTGCTCAATAAACGATAATGTGAGGCAACTTGAAACGCTTCAAGACCTCAAAACGAGCTTGTTGCAGCAGCTCTTCATATAAAGAGCTGCTGCAATAGTCCTTTCCTCATTGCCTCAAGTTCGGACAGTAGTTGTTCCTCTTTGGCAATGCGATCATCATAAATGGAGAGCAAGTACGCAACTCTTTTTTGTTCTTCAAGAGAAGGGATAGGAATAACCATATCGGCTATTGCAGATGCTAAAATATGCCGTATTGTGTTACCGGTTGTGATCGATGCTATCTGTTTATTGCCAGCCTCGGAATTTATATACTGAGCAACATAATCAGAAAAACAGTTTCCCCCGTTGCTCATAATAATTAGCGCATGACAGTTTGCACCTTCATATTCCTTTCCAACAACCGCACATTCGCCTACATGACCAGACTGAACAACAAGAATATCGTCTCGTTTCAAAATATTCTTTGAGTGTTTAGCATTAAAATCTTTTGTAACATAATAGACAGTATCATCTGTGATTTTTCCGGCATGGATGTTTGTTCCTTGTAAATACCTTACACCATGCTCTCTGTCGGTAAAAAACGGAGTAACAGTACCAACAAATCCATTTCTGATAAATGGGAATAAATCACCCAAAGAAACTATTTGTAAATTTGTTTCAAAACTGCCTTTTTCTTGAGCGAAAAGTCTTCTCGTGACACCTCTTTTATACTTCTTGAGGGAAGACACTAATCTCTCTTGTGCCTTAATTCTTTCATCCAGCTTACTAAAAAAATCCGCAATGTGCTTCTGTTCCTCTGAGGAAGGCAGGGACATCGTAATGCTCATGTAGTCCTCAAAAGAAATATTCAACAACCCGTCCATGCGCACGCTGGAAGACACGAGGCGTTTGAGTTGATTGTCCATCTTGGTATTGTTCAGGGCGATTGCGATGTACGGCGTGTATTCTGTTTCACAAACCTTGAAACAATGGTACACATAAGGGATTCTGGCTTCATTCTCGGTAAGTTCATAACAGCATCCGTATTGTTTTGCTTTAGAAGCTCCGTGATTGTAAGCCAATTCTCCCTTTTTGAGAAGAATGTATTTTTTGAGACTTTGACCAGCATTGTCTCTTGAATACTTCTCAGACTGCATAATAAAGCCATTACCGGCACTCAGCATCATAATTGGAGCATCGGACTTAGGATCAGTTCTATTGACCAGTGATGCAATTTCGCCTAATGTAGTGTCCTTATACGACTCGTCAAAGTCCGGAAAGCGAAGCTTCGGACGCTTTTCGAGACCGTTACTTGAGGTTTATAATGCCCTAATTATTT